>Ga0256828_1001182_pt1 | contig 16598 bp, 18 predicted proteins | sample CV88metaG_FD_185993 | JGI IMG/M metagenome (GOLD analysis project Ga0256828, IMG submission 185993) | Hydrothermal vent microbial communities from East Pacific Rise, Pacific Ocean - CV88 | ecosystem: Environmental > Aquatic > Marine > Hydrothermal vents | place: Pacific Ocean: East Pacific Rise...
ATTCCATAGATATACGTTAAACCGTACTCTATTCTCTTTTTCTTAGGTAAATCAACACCAGAAATACGAGCCATGGTTATCCTTGTCTCTGTTTATGTTTAGGGTTTTTGCAGATTACTCTTACAATCCCTCTTCTTTTGATAACTTTACAGTCATCACACATTTTCTTTACTGAAGCTCTTACTTTCATCGTAAGTCCTTGTCTTAGTTGTCTTTACTGTTTTTAGGCAAAGAATCTTTTCTTATTCGCTTGCCAATACTTTTATCTATACATATTATATAAAGATAAAAACACTCTTTTTTCATGTAAAACAGCAAAGCGGATTGGAATTATAGCAAAACAAATGTAAAACTTTTATTAAGCTTAGAGTTTCATTTCGCTAAGTGACACAAAAATGACAAAAATTATTATTGCGGCTTAACTCGATTTGCATTAAACTGCTGCTATCACTTTGGGAGTTAGCAGATGGTTGAGTACATTTTAAAACGCGATGGTAGCTATAAACAATTTCACTCTTACAAGATTGAAGATGCTATCAAGAAAGCATTTGACAGCGAAAATCTCTCCTATGATGATACAGTTTTTATGAATGTTTTAGAAAAGCTCAACCATAAGCGTGCCGTAGCAGTTGAAGATGTTCAAGATCTGATTGAGTATGAACTTTACAAAAGTAGATATTTTGATGTTATGCGTTCTTTTATATTATATCGTCACATGCATAAGATGCAGAGAAAAAATCTACTTGATGATGACACAACCTACATCAACTCAACACAGACCATTGAGGAGTATATTAATGGAAGTGACTGGAGAATCAAAGCAAATTCAAATACCGGCTACTCCAATGCAGGATTGGTTAACAATACTGCGGGAAAAGTGATTGCAAATTATTGGCTAGATAAAATCTACTCAAAAGAAGAAGGGTATGCGCATAGAAATGGGGACTATCACATACACGATCTAGACTGCCTCACAGGTTACTGTGCTGGATGGAGTCTCAGGGTTCTTCTTGATGAGGGATTTAATGGTGTACGAGGAAGAGTAGAGAGCAGTGCTCCAAAGCACTTTAGAGAAGCTCTTGGACAGATGGCGAATTTCTTAGGAATTTTACAGAGTGAATGGGCTGGAGCTCAAGCTTTTTCTTCTTTTGATACCTATTTAGCACCTTATCTATTTAAAGACCAACTCTCATATAAGGAGGTAAAGAAAAGTATACGTAGTTTCATATATAACCTTAACGTTCCTGCACGATGGGGACAATCACCTTTTACAAATATCACAATCGATTGGAATGTTCCTGCTGATTTGGCAGACCAGATTCCAACAAGTAAGCAAAGACATCTCTTTGAGAATATTAATGATGCTAATCTAAGATTCAAAGCACAAGAGAGAGGCGCTGCTTCTCTCACTGATATGACATATAAATATTTCCAAGAAGAGATGAATATGATAAATCGAGCTTACTATGAGGTTATGACAGAGGGGGATAAAACCGGCCAACCCTTTACATTTCCTATACCTACCGTCAATATCACTGAAGATTTTGACTGGTATGGTGAAAATACAGACCTGCTGTTTGAAAATACAGCAAAAATTGGCTCTTCCTACTTTCAAAATTTCATAGGGAGCCAATATAAACGTGATGAAAATGGAAACTTAGTAGAGAATGAAGAGGCATATAAACCGGGACATGTACGCAGTATGTGCTGTAGACTACAACTGGACTTAAGAGAACTGCTTAAGCGCGGTGGTGGCCTATTTGGAAGTGCTGAAATGACAGGAAGCATAGGTGTTGTTACACTCAATATGGCACGACTCGGTTTTTTACACAAAGGGGACAAAGAGGCTCTTTATAAAAAGCTTGATATCTTAATGGATCATGCGAAATCAACTTTAGAGAAAAAACGTGTTTTTATTCAAGAGATGTATGACAGAGGACTCTTCCCTTATACAAAACGCTATCTACCTGGATTTAAGAACCATTTTTCAACAATAGGTGTTAATGGTATCAATGAGATGATTTTAAACTTTACAGATGGAGAAGACAACATTACCACAACAAGTGGTATTGCTTTTGCAACAGAGATACTCAATCGTATGAGAGAACGTATGATCGAGTATCAAGAAGAGACTGGCAATCTTTATAACCTTGAAGCCACACCTGCTGAAGGCACAACCTACCGATTTGCAAAAGAGGATAAAAAACGTTTTGGGGAGGCAATCATTCAAGCTGGAATGGATGAGAATATCTACTATACAAATTCATCACAAATTCCTGTAGATGCAACTGATGATCCTTTTGAAGCATTGGAGCTTCAAGATGAACTTCAAACAAAATATACGGGAGGAACGGTATTGCACCTCTATATGCAAGAACGCATCAGTTCAACAGAGGCTTGTCGTAAACTTGTCAAAAGTGTTATAACAAACTTTAGACTGCCCTATATTACCATTACACCTCTTTTCTCGGTATGTCCAAAGCATGGCTATATTGCAGGAGAGCATGAGTACTGTCCAAAGTGTGATGCTGAACTCTTTGGAGAGTACCAAAGTGAGCTCGAAGCACTTAAGGCAACAAAAGCATTAGCTTAATATCAAAACAAGGAGCATATTATGAGCAGAGAAGATATTTTAACACTACTAGAGAGTCAAAGACAAAAATGCATTGTCTATACACGAGTCATGGGTTATCATAGACCTGTTGAGAGTTTTAATATAGGGAAAACCGGTGAACACAAGCAACGACTTCAATTTAAAGAACGATAGTTACATCTATGATATAACCAAGTTCACCCATCTTGACTATCCTGACCATTTAGCAGCCATTATATGGTTTAGTGGCTGCAATATGCGTTGTGATTATTGCTACAACAAAGAGATAGTCTTAGCAAAAAAAGGCTCTATCACAATGCAAGAGACACTTGAGTTTCTTAGCTCAAGAGTCTCACTTTTAGATGGAGTTGTACTCTCCGGAGGGGAAGCAACAGCTTATGATTTAGTAGAGTTTTGTCAAATAATAAAACGTATGGGATTTGAAATTAAATTAGATACGAACGGAACCTATGTTAAAAATTTTCAAACACTTCTTGATCGACAACTCATTGATTATGTAGCACTTGATTATAAAGCACCAGAAGAAAAATTTAAAACGATTACCCACTCTAACAGATATGATGAGTTTTCACAAAGTTTAAATCTTCTCCTTAAATCTAAAGTCGATTTTGAAGTACGAACGACTCTTCATCCAGATCTTCTCACACCCTCAGACATAAATATAATTATCAATGATCTCTATCAACGCGGTTATAACAAACCCTACTATATACAAGAGTTTTTAAATACGCAGAACAATCTTGCAGGATTAAAAAAGGCATCCTCTCTCTTTGAAAAATCACAACTTGACAATAAACTCACAATAGTTTGGAGATAGTCAGGAGACAACTCTTATTGCATACCCTTCTGCTTTAATGTTTTGAACTAGCTCTTTTGATGTTTTTGCCCTAAATCTTCTAACAAATGTTCGAAGCCTATCATCACTTGCAGTATCATCCCATAAACTTCTTTTAATAAGCGCATCACTTACAACACTATTTCCCTCTTCATAACAATGAAGAAGCAGTTCAAGAAACTGTTTCTCTTTTTTACTCAATGGAACATATCTATTTTTCTTATGAAGTGTCTTTTTTGCCTTATTGTAGAGGTATTCATCTTGAAGTTGAATTGTACGTTCACCAAAATGCTTCTCCAAAGAGATAATATATTCCAAAAGTTCATCAGGATCAAAGGGTTTGATAAAATACTTTACAACACCTACATCAATAGCATTAAGCAGCTTATCTGTCTCACTAAATGCACTTAAGATAATAATAGGAACAGAACTATCTATATCTTTAATCTCTCTAGCCATCTCTAAACCACTCTTTTTAGGCATATTGATATCAGTAATAACAATATCAGGTTCTAATTTTTTAAAAAGCTCCAAGCCCTCTACTCCATCATTGGCAACTGTAAATTTATAAAAATTATCTCCTATTGCATTTTTTAATAACCCAGAGAGCTTCAGCTCATCTTCTACTAACAAGACACGAAGTGTTTTTAAAAATTTATTTTTCATTATCTTCTTCCAATGGAATCTTTATTGTAAATTGTGTTGTGCCCTTCTTCGAACTAACATCAAGTGAACCATTAAAACCTTTTTCACATATCATTTTAGACATAAAAAGACCCAGTCCTGTCCCTTGACTCGTATGTTTTGTTGTAAAGTAAGGTTCAAAGATTTTATAACGCTCCTTCTCTTTAATACCACCGGCATTATCTGCAACCCGTACAAAAGCATACCCATCCTCTTTTGTTACGCTAATAGTTATTTCTCGGATCAATACACTGTTCTCAACAAAAGCATCACGAGAGTTTTTTAAGAGATTTACTATAACCTGCGTGAACTCATTTGTTATACCCAAAAGACTCACATCTTCATACGATGTTTTTACCTGAATCATATCTTTTTTTAACACCCGTTGCAATATGTGCAGAGCCTCTTCTATACTCTCACGCAACATAAAGTATTGTTTCTCTTTATCTGGTTTAAAAAAGTTAGAAAAGTCTTCTATTGTATTGGACATATGTTTAATCAATGCTTTGCTCTCATCATAGAGCTCTTCTACTTTTTCAATATTACCATTGAAAGCCTCTTTTTTGAGTGAAAAAAGTGTAAGATTCAACTCTGTCAATGGTTGTCGCCACTGATGGGCAATGTTTGCCAGCATCTCACCCAAAGAGGCAAAACGAGACTGCCAAAACATCACCTTTTGCTTCTCTTCGTTCTTCTTTATCTCCTCTTTTACTCTCATCTCCAAAGTTTCATTGAGCTCTTTTAGTGCCTTTGTCTTTGCCTCCACCCTCTTTTCAAGTTCAGCATTTAGCTCTTCAAGCTCACTCTCTTTTTTCTCTAAGGTCTGTTTATAAAATATCTCCTGTGTTACATCATAACGAATGGCAATAAACTCTTCAATCGTTCCCTCTTCATCCAAAATAGGAATCACCGTAGTATTCACATAAAAAGTAGAACCATCTTTTGCTCTGTTTTTTACAGTACTTTTATAGATCTTTTTGGCTTTGATTGTTTGCCAAAGAAGTTTGAATTTTGAAGCGGGTACATCAGGATGTCGGACAATATTATGATTTTTACCAAGAAGCTCCTCTTTAGAATAGCCAGAGATTTTACAAAACTCATCATTAACAAAAGTGATGATGCCGTTAACATCGGTTTTTGAGACAATATTACTGTTTTCTATCGCTTCTTGATACTGTTTTAACATAGAATGATTTTATCAAAACTAATCCCAAAGTATGCTTACTCCATACTCCTGATTGAGAATAATACTCTTTGTATAGTAGATCTTTTTACCATACCTTTTACTAAGAAGCTCTACCTCCAATTCTCCCTCACGCAACAATTCACGTACCTCTTTATACGAAAGCCATTTTCCATAGCGAGCCAATGTATTTTGCCAGATACGAAAGTCACACTTCGACTCCTGCGTGAGCTCATACATCTCACCATCTTCACTCATCCAGTGTGCATTACTACAAGCATAGAGCTTTACTTTTTTACCCCGGACCTCTTTATCACGCACCTCAATCACACCATCTTCACAATAGGGACATTTACCTAAAGTCATAGCTCACTCTTTTTTCTTTTATGATAATAAAAAAAAGAGTCTCTTGCAAAAAATATGACAAATTGTCAAGAAAATATTTTTTCTTTATTATGTTACAATGCCTTATGCAAAATAATTCAAAACAACTCGAACTTTTAAACAACACAACACAAACTTTTGAAGATGAATTTTATCACTATGCAAAACCTCTTGAGTATGAAAAAGGGGCCTCTCCTTTTTTTCCAGATGATCTTTTAAAACACTTTTATGTTGTAGTCGATGGTCGGATTAAAACCTATCAGATTAATTTTGAAAACAACAAAGAGCAGACGATCTTCATATATAAACGTGGAGATATGTTCGATATACTCTCACTTCTTGATAATCAACCTCACGATGTTATCTATGAAGTTTTAGAGAACTGCAAAGTATTACAACTACCAATTGAACGTGTTCGATATTGGCTTGAGAATGACAAAACATTCAATCAAAAGTTTTTTCCCTATCTTGCCTCACAGATGCGCCATACAGAAGAGTTAGCAACTGACCTTGCTCTGTATGATACCAAAGACAGACTTATCAATCTTCTTGTAGATAACCTCAACCCAAACAAACGTTTTAAATATAATCTCCTGCATAATCTCTCAAATTCAGAGATAGCAAAACTCTTGGGAACTGTTCGCCATGTTGTCGAGCGAACACTCAAACAGCTCAAAGCCGACAACCTCATCGAGACAAGCCGTCGTAACATAAAAATCACAAATTTTAAAAAACTGCAAGAAAAAGCCTCTCAAATGCTACTAAAGTAGCAAATCCTCCTTTTCAAATATTTTATAATTTCGTCAGAAATAATTTTTAAAGGAGCATATCATGCTAGTAACAAGATATAGAAATCCAATACATACAACAAGAGATAAATTTGATCTTTTTAATGAATTTTTTAAACAATTTGAAAATGAAGAGCCAAAAGAGGTCTTTGACTTCACACCCGCTGTAAATACACGTGAGGGAGAAGACGCTTACTACATTGATGTTGATCTACCAGGTGTAAAAAAAGAGGATGTAGAGATTAGCGTCGATAAGAACATTCTTACTATCAAAGGTAAACGTGAAGTAAGAGATGAAGTCAAAGAAGAGGATTACTACAGAATTGAGAGTGCTTATGGAACATTTTCTCGAAGTTTCACACTCCCTGAAAAAGTTGATGTCGAAAATATCGAAGCAAAAAATGAAAACGGTGTTTTAGAGATTGTTATCCCAAAACTCAAAGTTATCAAAGAGAGTACAAAGAAAATAGAAATTAAATAATTTTAGGAGGTGCTTTATGGATATTACAAAAACTACACAAGAAGTTGTTGAAAAAGTAGAAGACAAAGTAGAAAAAGGTTTAGAAGTAGTAAAAGATACATTTCGTAATGTAGCTTCACATCTGCCTTTGGCAAATCTGGCAAAACATAGCAATGATACATTTACCATTGAAATTGATTTACCAGGTGTTAAAAAAGAAGATATAGAATTAAAAGTAGAAGATGACTACCTTACAGTAACGGCAATTCGTCGCTACCACAATGAACTCAATGAAGATGATTACTATCTTTGTGAATCAAACTTTGGAGTCATCTCACGCAGCTTTGTTCTCTCTGACAATATTGACAGAGATAAAATAGAAGCAAAATTTGAAGATGGACGACTCTACCTTACACTGGAAAAAGTCGAATCCAAAAAGACAAAAAGTATCAGCATCAAATAAGATGCTGATAGCAATACAAAAGGAACAGATATGAAAAAAATTTTTACCTCCCTTCTTGTAGCATCTTTACTTGGTGGAATAGCGAATGCTGCAACAAATACAACAAACCCTTATGATGCTGATTTTGCAAGAATGAATCAATACTTCAACTCCTTAATTGATTCTCACATCAATACAGCCGCTCTCAATAATATAAACTACCCACGAACAAATATTCAAGATACGCCAAGCAAGATTATTATCTCTTTTGATTTAGCCGGAGTCAAAAAAGAGAATATTAAACTCTCTATCAATGATGATAAAATTCTACTTTTAAAAGGTGAGAAAAAAGAGTCAAAAGAGGACAAATCACAACATTATATTAAGAAAGAGATCTTTTATGGTTCATTTGAAAAGATGATTCAACTTCCTGATAATATAGATGAGAGTAAGTTGTCAACTGAGTTTAAAAATGGAGTTTTAACCATTAGCATTCCAAAAACTGAGATAAAAAAACCAAAAGAGAAAATTATTCCTATCAAATAGAGCAACTTTTCGCTAAAATTGCTTTATGAATTCCTATGAAGATAAATTTAATAACGCAATAGCAAATACTTTCTACTCCAAACTTCCCCAAGATGAACAAAAGTTCATCAAGGAGAAGGCATTTTCCTATAGATTTTCCCATCAAGAGCTCCTACAGATTATCAATATTGCCCGTGATTTAGAGATGTGGGATGAGCAACGTATCTATGATATATTTCCTCAACATCCTACAAAAAAGATAGCCCTTCAAAAACTGCGTCAAAGTTATGAAGCTATTCGAAACAGACCAAACTCCTATGCCAACTTTAGACTAAAAAACATTCCAAAAGAGCAGAAGTTCACCTTTAAAACTGAAGAAAAGAAAGGTTTTGGACTTGGTCTTTGTCCTGTTGCAAGTGAAAAGACCCGCTGTTGTAATCTCTTAACACTTGATGCTGTTGAGAGTTGTGGTTTTGATTGTTCTTACTGCTCAATTCAGAGTTTTTACAATCAAAACACCATTACCTTTGACAGTAGTTTTAAAGATAAACTCTTAAATTTAGAGCTTGATCCCAATAAAACATACCACATTGGAACGGGACAGGCATCTGACTCCTTAATGTTTGGAAACAGAGAGGGTGTTTTAGAGGCTCTTTTGGAGTTTGCAAGAAAAAATCCAAATGTCATTTTGGAGTTTAAAACAAAATCAGACAACATAAGCTACCTTTTAGAGAATGATGTTCCCAAAAACATTCTCTGCACATGGAGCTTAAATACTCCCATAATCATCCAAAATGAGGAGCACCTGACCGCATCACTTCAAAAACGTATTGCAGCTGCTAGAAAGATGGCAGACAAAGGTGTCAAAGTCGGTTTTCATTTTCATCCAATTGTAGAGTATGAAGGGTATCTTGATGAGTATAAAAAGATATATGATCAACTTCTTTTAGAGTTTAAAGCTTCTGAAGTTGCCATGGTAAGCTTTGGAACACTTACCTTTATAAAACCTGTCATTAAGCAGTTGCGTGAACGAGAGTTTAGAACAAAAATAACGCAGATTCCACATGAAGATGCAAGTGGAAAGACATCCTATCCTGAAAAGACAAAAATAGAGATGTTTAAACATGGCTATGAAAGCTTTAGACCATGGCAAGAGGGAGAGCAGAGAGTCTTTTTCTACCTCTGTATGGAACCACATGAACTCTGGATGAAAACATTTGGCTATCAATATGCCACAAACAATGATTTTGAGCATGCTATGTTAGAGGCTTATGCTAAAAAAATCGGTCAAAACTATCTTCTTTAGGAAACCTATGCAGACAAAAGAGAACTACTTTTTATCACAACCACACCAACCATTTTTTACACTCGGTATTATCAATGCCATTGTATCGATTGCTTTTTTTGCCCTGCTCTATAAAGGGCTAGTTAGCATGACAATAGAGACAACCATATTTCATGTCTATACGATTATATTTTTACTCTTTAACAATGTGTTTACCGGTTTTTTATTTACAACTTTTCCTCGTTTTAATCAAGCAGCCTTAATTCAAAAGAGAATCTATAGTACAATTTTTTATATCAATTCACTTGGAACGGTTCTCTTCTTTGTTGGAAGTTTTTTCAGCTTTTACCTGGCACTTGCAGCTATGGTTTTACTCTTTATTGGAGAACTTCTCATAGTGTTACAACTGCACAATATCTTTAAAACAGGTCAAGCTATCGATAAATCTGACTCATTATGGATTCTTACCGCAGAGTATTTTGGGCTCATTGGACATCTGCTCTTTATTGTAGCAACAGCTTTTTCACTCTCAGACATTCTCCCTGTAGCCATCAATATTAGCTTCTATCTCTATCTTATTTTTCTAGCTTTTAGTGTTGGGCAGAGAATGATTCCCTTCTTCTCTCACTCGTGGGCAGAGAAGAATCCAAACTTTATAAAGATTGTCTTTGTTCTTTTCATCTTTAAAACACTCTTTGCTTCAACCTTTATTGCAGCAGGAGAGATCATTATAGATGTTATCTTGGCACTCTATATGATGCGTGAGTTCTTACGTTGGGAGCTGCATCCTCTACAGTCACAATCTATTTTGTGGGTACTGCATCTTGCGCTCTTTTGGCTTCCGACTGCATTTGGTCTCTCCGCTATGACACTCACTGCCGGAGTTCTTTTAGATACCTCGTTTTATTTTCTCAATATCCATCTTCTGGCAATCGGGTTCTTAACAACGGTCCTTATAGGTTTTGGTACACGTGTTATCTTAGGACATGCGGGATTACCTCCACAAGCTGACAAATTCACAACATTTCTCTTTTTGTTTATCCAGTTTGTAGTTTTACTCCGTGCTCTGTTTAGTATTAATATTGCTTTTGGATGGGGCGCAGATTTTTTCTTTGACCTCTCATTTACTGCCTGGCTCTTACTCTTTATACTTTGGGGTGGGAAGTACTTTAAAACACTTGTTTATGGACGTAGTAGATCGTAAGAAGAGTTCTCTATTAAAACTCTTCTAGGGCTTTTATGATCTTCTCTTCATCAATATTTTCTAAATCAATTTGACTCTCTTTTAAATAGGCTTTTGCATATTTAAGATAGATTTTGTTATTGATAAAGAGTTTAAAGATCTCTCTATCTATATTATGGGATTCTACCATCTCAACCATCATATCGATCGCTTCAGATAATGTTTTTGATCTCTTGTATGGTCTATTTACTGCTGTTAATGCTTCAAAGATATCTGCTATTGCCATTATTCTTGCAGGTACAGATAATCTGTTTTCATGCAATAGACGAGGATACCCTGTGCCATCTAAATGCTCATGGTGATTTGCAGCATCTTCTACTATATATTTTAACTTCTCACTCCAAGGAAGCTCTTTTAAAATCTTTAGCGTATGGATTGCATGTTCTTGAATTTTAAACTTCTCTTCTGTTGTAATTGTACCTATTGGTATAGAGAGGTTATAAATCTCACCTTTGTTATAAAGAAGTTTGGGAACTTCCATCTTAATATGCTCTTTTTCATAAAGCTGTAGATCACTTTGCATTCTCTCAATCTCATGCTCTTTACCATCATATAACAATTGTTCTTGAGCCGGTAGCCTCTCCTCTTTTTCAGCTTTTTGGATCAGTGCTTTCTCTTGCCATGAGATACCTATCTGTTTACTGAAATTTCTCTCCCACGTGATACTGCTAATCTGCAACAATCTTGCATACTCTTCATCCGTTAAAGTTCGTTCCCCCAGATTTATCTCTGCTATAAATTCAAAGTCACTCTGGAGCTGCTCTTTTGTGCACTCAAACTCTTTTTTCGCGTTTTCTTGAGATTCTCCATCAATAATAGCTCTAAGATATTTGATCTGAGCATCTCTAAGGAGCACTTCAAATCGAGTCCGTATCTCATGAATACGGTTATAGACAACTTCAAGTTTCGTCGCTTTATCGATAATATCATTTGGTATAATCAGTTTCCCACAATCATGCAACCATGAAGACCATTCAATTCCTTTAAGTATCTCTTTATCATCAATATGAAAATCTTTTAACATATCAACTTGACTCTCATTTACCTCATCAAGTATCATTTTTGTCAAAATAGGAACTTTTTTACAGTGTTCTCCCGTATATGGAGATTTTGAATCGATCATATTTGCTATGAGGTGTATAAATGCCTCTAAAAGTTTCTCCTGTTTCTCCTCATGCTCTTTAATACTTTTAGACATTTCTACCAATGAATCAGACAACAAATTGAGCTCATAAATATCACTTTTAATAGGTGTGACCTTGTCAAACTCTCTGTTTTTCACCTTCTCATTCTCTGCCATGAGCATCTCTATTCGTTTTACAAAACCTTGTGAAAGTTTACGAATCAGAGGGATAAAGAGTAAAAGTAAAATAAATGTCACAATGAGTTCTGCATAGATACTTCGCATATAAGGCTGCATCATTCTTGATTTTTCTGCCTTAAATGCCAACTTAATATGTGATGAGATAGGAATAACAGTATAAAAATATGTTTTACCCTCTTTTTTATAACTCTTAATTTGATTACTCCCTCTTTTAACGGCCTCTAGCAATTCAGCATCAACATCTCCTTCTGCGGACTCAATGGATGAAGCGATTAGTTTTTGATCTTCAAACATATAGATATCAGTCTGTGTTGAATCCTTTAAATGTCTCAACGATTGACTTAGTACATCAAGTGTCATATCCATAGCGATTATACTCTTTTCATCTGATAATGGAGTAGAGTAGGTAATCCCCATTTTTTGAAGTCTATAGTACATATACGGACTACCACGGACAATAGTTCCCTTACCGCTTAAGGCCTCTTTATACCATGGCCGTTTTAGAGGATTGTAATCTGTAATCTTTGTAAAAGAGGAGAGATAGTGAAACTTTTTATCATAGAAGTGTGCGACCTCTGTCGCAGTTAACTGTGTAGGATTATCTCTATAGAGTTGTACAACAATCCATTGTGCATCTTTTGGAGCATGAAACATTTTAGCAATAAAAGAGGAGTGCCCAATATTAACCACTTCAAAATACTTACTGTCAGGATAGGCAATATAGATAGCAAAGATCTTTGGATTATGCTGTATAGGAGTAGTAAACAGTTTTAAAAGAACCTCTTTTTTCTCAAAACTCTCTTTACTGTTTACAATAGGAACATTTCTTAAAATGGAGACAATCTCTTTTGCGTGATCATCTTTCTCTTTGACTATTAAACTTGACTGTTTTGCTAAATAGTCAAATTTTTTTGTAACAAAGTCTAGAACCATTTTATAAGAGAAGTAGTACTGCGTAGAGAGTAGCGCTACCACTACAATAGTTAAAATAACTAGAGTATACTCTAGTAAAAATCTTTTAAACCCTTTGACTTTATGCATACAAACCCCTATTTTATTATTGTACTACACAATATCTTAACTTTTTCTAATCAAAAGAGCTTAGTTTATTCTATAGACCTGATCGACTCTATTCCCATCTTTAATGATTTTTACTCTATCACCAACAAGAAATTTATTTCCTTTTGTTACAACAACAATATGTTGACCATTGTCTAGTTTTACCGAAAGTTCCTGTGCATTTGCTCTGTTTTCTTGACTTCCAACATAAGCACCACCAAGTCCACCTGCCAATGTAGCTAGAACACTTCCTCTCCCTTGCCCTAATGTCGATCCAAGAACTGTTCCAATTAAAGCACCAACAAATCTTCCTGTTCCATTATCACTAATTACAACATGACGAACATCTTCAACTGTACCAATCTCATAGGTTTTTATCTCCTGATAGGTTACGCCATTATACTCTACGCCATTTGTTTGCGTACAGCCATTGAAAATAAGGCTCAACATTACTGCTGTTAATAAAATTATAGTTTTCATAGTAGTCCTTTATATCTTTTTTATCTATTATAACGCAGAAGCATTATCAAAATATTAATAGTTTATTCTATCTTGATGTATCTTCATTCTTTTGCTATACTTTCTCTACATAGGAGAGCTACAATATGATGATGACCGCGTTAATTCTCTTCTTCGTTACACTCCTCTTTATTATCTGGCAACCTCGTGATTTTCAAATTGGAACAATAGCTCTACTTGGCGCGATTGCAGCTTTAATGCTTCAAGTTGTCAGTTTTGATGATGTTGTAACTGTTTTTAATATTATCTGGGATGCAACACTTGCCTTTATCGGTATCATCATCCTCTCTATGGTCTTGGATGAGATAGGCTTTTTTGAATGGGCAGCGCTCAAGATGGCAAAACTCTCCAATGGGAGCGGAAGACGAATGTTCTTCTACTCTGTTATCTTGGGAGCGATTGTATCTGCCCTCTTTGCAAATGATGGTGCAGCACTTATTCTTACCCCTATTCTCTTAGCTAAAATGCGCATCTTAAAGCTCAACACAAAAACAATTTTGGCCTTTTTGCTTGCAGGTGGATTTATCAGCGACTCCGCATCCCTTCCCTTTGTCTTTTCAAATCTGACAAATATTGTCACTGCTGACTATTTTGGCATCGGTTTTATAAACTTTTTATCTACAATGATACTCCCTTATCTCGTCAGTGTTATCGCTTCAATGGCATTTTTGTTTTTACTGCTGCACAAAGATATACCAAAAGTGGTTGATATTACCCTCCTTCCAAACCCAAAAAGCGTTCTTAAAAATGAAAAACTTTTTAAATTTGCTTGGTTTTTTCTTGCTCTTTTACTTGCCGGCTACGCTATTGGCGATATCTACCATATCCCTGTCTCTGTTTTTGCTTTGAGTGGTGCTCTTATATTTTTATTTATAGCAGCATCAAGCAAAGCTGTATCTGCAAAGGCAATCATCAAAGATGCACCTTGGCAGATAGTCTGGTTCTCACTTGGTCTCTATGTTGTGGTCTATGGACTTAAAAATGCAGGGCTTACAGATGAGATCACCCATATTTTAGAGTATCTCAATACACAAAGTCAGGTAGTAGCAGTTGTTGGAACCGGTTTTATCTCAGCAGGACTCTCTGCTGTTATGAACAATATGCCCACGATTATGATTATGGATATTGCTCTTCACGACATCAGCAATCATGCTATGATCTATGCCAATATCATTGGTTGTAACTTAGGACCAAAAATGACACCCTTTGGTTCCCTTGCAACACTTCTTTGGCTCCACTCTCTTGCTAAAAAAGATGTAAAAATCAGCTTTTGGAGCTACTCTAAATTTGGACTGCTCATCACTCCTCCAGTTCTTCTCATAGTGTTACTAGTTCTTGGACTACAGTTAAAATAAAATTCAGCTATAATTTCATAAAACTAATACAACGGAATTACCAATGAAAGAACAAAGCTACTTTTTAGAACTGGGGCAGATAAATACCCTCAAACTCGATAGATTAACAACACCAGGTGCTTACCTTATGGCACAAGATGGCAACGATGTCCTCCTTCCAGGACAATACCTCACGCAAGAGATGAAAGAAGGTGACCTTATAGATGTCTTCTTATATACAGATTCAGAAGACAGACTCGTAGCCACTACAGATACTCCAAAAGTCAAACTTGATGATTACGGAGTGTTAGAGATTGTAGATATTGCACCATTTGGTGCCTTTTTAGATTGGGGACTGCCAAAAGATCTTCTACTTCCTAAAAAGCTTCAAAAAACTACTGCAATTATTGGAGAGAAACGCTTTGTCAAAGTTGTTTATGATGAGAGAACACACCGACTCATTGCAACTGAAAAGCTGGGTGACTTTTTTGAAAAGCATGTCAAAGGACTTAAACCTCACCAAGAGGTAGACATCCTTATACTTACAAAGACACCACTTGGTTATAAAGTGCTCGTAGAGAACAAATATGAGGGTCTTATCTACCATAATGAGATCTTTGAAAATATCACTGTGGGTGAACATAAAAAAGCCTACATAAAAACGATAAGAAAAGATGGAAATATTGACCTCTCTCTACGTAAAGCGGGCAGTAAAAAGAGTGGTAGTGCAGCAGATAAAGTTCTTGAGCTACTCAAAGAGAATAATGGAATCATGCCATACAACTCAAAAAGTGCACCAGAACTTATCAAAGATATCTTTGGAATGAGTAAAAAAGAGTTTAAAGCAGCTCTTACAAAACTAAGAACTGAAGAAAAAATCGAAGTCAAAGATACTGGTATCTATCTAAAAGGCTAAAATATGGCTAAAAAGAAAAAAAATATAGACCTTAGAGATAAAAACCTCGAGTTTAGCGAAAATGGAGTTACCTATAAACTACTCCGTTTTAAAGCAGAAAATATGACACTTGATGTCATACGTTATGAGAATGGCATAAAAATTGATGAGTACAATATTCCATTTGCTCATATTCCAAAAGCTATGAAAAAAGTTATCAAACCAACATAGGAGGTTTAAATGAATGAAAATATTGAAAAAGCTGCAAGCAGCGGTGATTTTCTTATCTGGGCTATTATGTTTGGTATCTTAATTATTGGTGTTGGATATTTGGCTTGGATAAACAGGAATATTGAGAGATAAAATTCTCTCAATCATATTTGCTTTGAAATTTGTATGCATACCATTAATGAATCAAATTAAGGATATACAAGGAGAATCGTAGGTATGATTATATACCTAAATTGTTACAGAAGTGTTAACGGAAAAATTTTCTTTTTAAAGGACAGTTATGAAAAAATGTGATTCACTCCAAGAAGTACGAGACGAAATAGATAAAATAGATATGAAACTTGTTGATCTGATCTCTGAGAGAAGTCATCTAATACGACAAGCAGCAGCATTTAAAAACTCTGTTGATGAAGTAAAAGCTGAAGATAGAATAGATGACATTATGCAGCGTGTACGCAAACGCGCCATTGAGTTAAACATAAATCCAAATATGATAAGTGATCTTTTTACAATTATGATAGATGAGATGGTAGAGACTGAGATCTCAGAATTTCGTAATGATGGGAAGTTTTAAATAACGAGAAGATCAAAGAGGCATAAAAGCCTCAATGATTATTTGTATCTGTAAGTGATACGACCTTTGTCAAGTGAGTATGGAGTTAACTCAAGCTTCACTTTGTCGCCTGGAAGAATTTTGATATAGTGCATACGCATTTTACCTGCGATATGACACAGAATGATATGCCCATTTTCCAACTCTACACGAAAAGTTGCATTAGGCAATGCTTCAATA
>Ga0256828_1001183_pt1 | contig 16596 bp, 15 predicted proteins | sample CV88metaG_FD_185993 | JGI IMG/M metagenome (GOLD analysis project Ga0256828, IMG submission 185993) | Hydrothermal vent microbial communities from East Pacific Rise, Pacific Ocean - CV88 | ecosystem: Environmental > Aquatic > Marine > Hydrothermal vents | place: Pacific Ocean: East Pacific Rise...
CACCAAATGCTCCTACAGGCATCCCCGCACCGATAACTTTCCCCAGTGTGACCATATCGGGTTTTACACTTGTAATCCCCTGGGCACCTTTTAATGAGGCTCTGAATCCACTCATAACTTCATCAAAAATCAGCAGGGCGCCATGTTCGGTACAGATGGTTCTTAGTTGTTTGAGGAACTCTTCATCCGCAGGTACAAGCCCCATATTTCCTGCAATGGGTTCTATGACCACACAGGCGATACCGTCTGGGCTTTCAGCAAAACAGCGTTGGACACTCTCAATGTCATTATAGGTGGCAAGCAGTGTATGTTTTGTCAAGTCTGCCGGAACACCGGGACTGCTTGGAGAACCAAATGTTGCCAAACCGGAGCCCGCCTGAACCAGCAGAGAATCGGAATGTCCATGGTAGCATCCCGTAAATTTTACAATATTGTCTCTTCCCGTCACTCCACGTGCCAGCCTGATGGCGGACATAACCGCTTCTGTTCCAGAACTGACAAAACGTACTTTGTCAATGCTCTCGAAGAGCGTAACGATCTCTTCCGCCAGTTCCGTCTCTACCGTCGTAGGGGCACCGAAACTCAATCCACGTTTGACCGCATCGATAACAGATGCCTCGATATCCGCATCACAATGACCAAAGATCAGGGGCCCCCAACTTTGGACAAAATCAATATATCTGTTCCCGTCTATGTCAACAAGGTATCCACCTTCTCCTCTTTCAATAAATGGAGGTGTTCCTTCTACCCCTGAAAATGCGCGTACCGGAGAGTCAACACCTCCGGGTATAACTTTATAGGCTGCCTCAAATGCCGCTATGCTGTTCGTATATGCCATAGTATTAATCCTCATTATGTATAATTGCGTGGATTATACACTATTGGGACTTAGGACTACACGCAAGGAGAGCATCATCAAAAAAAGAACATTGCAAGCATTACTGCTCTCTTTGCTGCTGCATTTACTTATCTTTCTGCTTTTTATAAAAAGTTTTCAGGAGATCAAATTTCTGCCTCCTCCCGCAAGAGAGAAAAAGATAAGCCTGAATCTCAAACAGATCATCACGACTCCCCCGAAACCACAGCCGATACCAAAGCCAGCACCCGTGACACACACGCCTTCGGTACCCGCACCGGCAGTTAAAGAACCACAGCCAAAGCCTCTTCCGCCGACACCTTCTGTAGCCAAACAGAAACTTTTGGATAAGAAGACACGCCTCTTTGCAGAGAAAAAAGAGTCTGAAGAGACAAATACAACTCAAAAAAGTGTTGAGAAAAAGATAAAAGTTGTCAAAAAGAAGGTCAAGAAGCCCAGGAAAAAAACATTTGCAAAAAAATCAAGGCCAAGGAGAGTGCATCATCGAAGAAAATCAAGAGACTCTCTGGCCAATGCACTGATGGGTTCAGGTTCGTCAATGTACCCTTCAGGCCGCTCATCACGGCCATCCTCCTCTGGAAGTTACGGTAGTAGAATGATCCAAAAACTTTATGGAAGAGAGTTCGACAGTTATACGCCAAGCCAGAAGAGGTTTATCAAAAACAACCTGGGTATCATACACCGGATCACCCAGCGTACGCTCATACGCAACGGCTATCCCGAGGTTGCCATCAGAACAAGGCAGCAGGGGACGAACATTGTCTCTTTCTACCTGCATCCGAACGGAGATATCTCAGGGCTCAGGCTTAAAAGCCGTATAGGGTATGAAGCTTTGGACCAGAATACACTGGATGTCATACGCATCGCCTATAAAAATTACCCCCTTCCGAACAAGAAAACCAAAATTGTATTTTATGTCACTTATTCGATTTATTAGAACTTCTCTGTTATAATCGTTTTAAAAAAGGAATATTATGTTTTGGTCACTCTTTGCATCTAAAAATCAGAAACTGGTAAAAAAATGGCAAAAAGAACATGAAGAGATCGTGGTATTGGCACATAAAGTCATCGGGGAGTACTCCAAGAACAACCATGATGCCGCAAAAGAAGCATTGAAAGAACTCAACAATATAGCAGTAGACCATATTATGAGTGAAGATATAGAGTTTTACCGTCTCTTAAAGGATGAGAAGCGCTTTGATGCCAAAACAAAAAAAATGATTCATGATTTTACTGTCACTTTTAAAGATATGAAGCTGACACTCATGCATTTCCTGACCAAATATACCAAACCGGAGACAGCGCTCGATGCAAAATTCTTCAAAACATTCAACGAAATCGTTGAAGTCCTTGGGGAGAGGATCGCCTTCGAAGAGAACAACCTTTACAGTAAAATGAGTTCGGATTGATTTTCCGTCTTACCTCATAACCTGCTGAAGTAATATGGGTATAATATCTTTTGTACCCTGAACAAGCAGTGGGTTTTTCTTTTTATCCAGCCACCTGATTATCTCTTTAACTTCTGCTTCTGTCATGACAGTACATCCTGCAGTCGGTATTTGCTTGATATGGATGAAAATACAGGAACCTGCACCCCTGAGCGCACCTTTCTCATCGATATGGTTATGATTTACCACAATCCCGTACCGATAGTACTCTTTCGGGAATTTCATATGTTCGAAGCTTTGGTAATCTGCTTCTGTTTTGGTGCTGTCGACAATTTTGTTGTAGAACTTTGAATGTATATCATCTACACAATGGTCTGTTTCCCTATAGACTTTATAAGGGTAATCGGTTGTAAACTTTTCATATCCAAAAGCCTGTTTGAGAGTAAAGATACCCGCAGGTGCTTTGCCGTCACCCTCTTTTTTAATATATTTGGCATTTTTGGGAATGCTATGCAGTCCCCTTCCCCACCCCAAGCCGTTCCTTCCTATTTTGACAGCTACCGTTTTCCCTGTTTTTTTCCACTGTGTCCCCTTTTTTTCATAACGCTGTAATATACCGCTTGGTGTGGACCATGATTCTGTCGTTACTACCAGAAGCTGTTGGCTTTCCGGCATCTGAGCATGAAGAAGCAGCGTAGCGAAAACTAATCCAAGTAAACTCTTTTTCATCTTTGGTATAATCTCCTTTATGGAATATGGAATCATCTCAATAGCGATACCGCTACTAACAATTATTTTGGCTATTATAACCAAAGATGTCATCGTTTCACTCATGGGCGGCATCTTTGCAGGGCTGCTTGTCCTCAACGCATACAATCCTCTCTCTGCGTTCACAGCTATGTTTGACGGAATCATCAAACTTTTATCTGAAGGATGGATAGCGAAAACCCTGCTTTTTGCCCTGATGATCGGTGCGATCATCAAACTGCTTAATACATCGGGTTCCGTTAAGCGCTTTGTAAACTATCTGAGTGGCAAATCCCAAAAAATAGATTCACCAAAAGGTGCGATGCTTCTGGCATATATTATTGGTATTGTGATCTTTATAGAGTCTTCCATCACCTCTTTGGTCGCCGGAACTGTAGCCAAACCTTTATGTGACAAAAACGGGGTAAGCAGAGCAAAGCTTGCCTATATCTGCGACTCGACTTCCGCGCCAGTCTGTTCGCTTGTACCTCTCAATGGATGGGGTGCGCTGCTTTTGGGCCTTATTGTCTCGGCCATAGATTCCCATGTCATCTCCGGGGACGGGGTTTCTCTGCTTATAGCCTCCATACCGTTCAACTTCTACTCGATCATCACTTTGACAATAGTGATCGCTGTCATATTTTTAAACATAGATATAGGGCCAATGAAACATGCACTGCCACACAACTATCAGGCTGGGCACCTTCAGCATGAGGGTAAAGCCACTCCTCTGCCGATGCTCCTGCCTTTGGTTGTTATGGTTATATCGGTACCGGCAGGCCTCTATTTGACAGGGGGAGGAGATATATTCAAAGGTTCCGGTTCTACCTCTGTCTATTATGCCGTTATTGTTACCCTGCTGTTTATGTACCTCTATTATGTCGGTGGTAAAATTCTTTCCCACAAAGCCTATTTTCAAGGGCTGTATGAGGGGCTGGGTGATATGATACAGGTAACGATGATACTTCTTTTTGCTCTTTTTATAGGAAAAGTGATCGGGGATCTTGGAACAGCAAAATATTTAGCCGCGCTTTTAAGCGGCAATATCTCTCCTCTTCTTATGCCGATGCTTATCTTTCTCGTTGCCGGTATCACTGCATTCTCAACGGGTACAAGCTGGGGAACATTTTCTATTATGATGCCTATCGGCCTGGCGCTGGGGTCATCCATGGGGCTGGATATCCCGCTGGTTATCGGTGCTGTTGTAAGCGGAGGTATTTTTGGAGATCATGCTTCCCCTATTTCTGATACAACTATTATCTCGTCTATGGCTGCCGGATGTGACCATGTGGAGCATGTACGTACACAGCTGCCTTATGCATTAATCGGTGGTGCGTTGGCGGCTTTAGGTTTTTTGATCGCAGGCTACCTCACCATTTAACCCGTCCCTGCTCTATAGCCAAGAGAGATCCTTTACAGATGTAAGAAGATATAGTTTACACCCGGTTAATGATGAAGAAGAAATTGAAAGATACATTCCCGCCCCACGAGCATTGTGGGACCGAGATCAAATATCTTTCTCCACTGAGCAGCTACTCGTGGTACTCCTCTACCTGATAGACGAATATTTCCGGATACCGGCCCAGACACCCGGGCTCCATCCCCGCTTTTTGGCATAGATGGGACATGAAAAGTTCAAAATTTGGCAGCTGTTCCCAGACCTGGGGCAAAAAAGTTGCCTGATGGACACCTGCTTTCAAAATGACGCCATCTATACCGATACGTATTTTCTCTTTCAACTCCTCTATGGAGCTATAAGAAAGGGGCTGAGGAGGTGTTAACAGCGATACCTCTACTCTAATCTGATGAAATTCCTCTTCACTCAACGCATTGAATCTCGGATCGCCAAATGCTGCACTTTTGGCATTTTGCATCAAGTCATCAAAGAGGGAGCGGTGTGCAATGATGGAACCGATACAGCCGCGCAGTGCACCTGACGAAGCAGTATTCAGCGTGACAAAAACCGCTCCTTTTTCTTCCAGCCATGGATTCTCTGCCCTGATCCGCTCTATATCCGCTTTATATGGGATTCCAAGTTCTTTGGCTATCGCAGCCCGGGCCAGTGTCAATAGTACCTTTTTTTTATCCATTTTTATACCCTCTCTTTCTCTATGATGATATCTGTTTTATTATACTGCTAATGATTTGGAATTGTCAAATTTTCTGCCGTATGATAAATTATGCTAAAATACGGCAATTTATTACAGGATCAAATATTTCATGAAACTTCTTGTCTCGGCACTGGAACCCTCCTCTAACCTACATCTGAAAGAGATGCTTAAACATACGCAGAATATTGAGCTTATCGGTATTTTTGATGCATCTATTCAGGAAGGAACACCGCTGTACGATATTAGTGAAATGGCAATTATGGGTATTGTGGATGCCATCAGGAAGCTGCGCTGGTTTTTCAAAGTGGCCGATGAAATGGTTCAGCTTGCCAAAGAGGCAGATAAAGTACTGCTTATGGACTCGTCCGGATTCAATCTGCCTCTGGCAAAAAAACTTAAAGCGAAATATCCTCAAAAAGAGATCATTTACTATATTTTGCCGCAGATCTGGGCAAGTCGCCCGAAACGGGCAGAAAAACTGGAAAAATATTGTGACAGGCTGCTTGGTATTCTTCCGTTTGAAACAGCGTACTACCCCCATAAAAAAGCCGAATATGCCGGGCATCCCCTGCTTGATGAGATACATGTAACACATAATGCTGACTCCGGTACGGTTGTTTTTATGCCGGGAAGCAGAAAAAGCGAGATAAACAGGCTTCTGCCTATTTTTAAGGAAGTACGTCATGCACTCTCCCCCAAAAAGGCTCTGCTGGTTATTCCTCCAAGTTTTTCAGAAGAGAAGATCAGAGCGTTCTACGGAGATATTTCCATGTTCGAGATCAGCAGAGATACCCATACGGCACTTGCAGACTCCGAATTTGCCTTTATCTGTTCAGGTACAGCCACGCTTGAAGCTGCACTGATCGGTACGCCTTTCACACTTAGTTACATTGCAAAGCGTGTGGACTACTTTATCGGTACAAAACTGCTTGGCATCACGCAGGTAGGCCTGGCGAACATCATATTGACGCACCATAACGGCACGACACTGCACAATGAACTTCTGCAGGAAGCGGTAACGGTTGACAACCTGCTCAAAGAGTATTACAATACCGACCGGAAAAAATTTGCGGCAAAGGCAAAAGAGTTACGGGACTATCTGGGTCATGGCAGTTCCGAGAATGTAGCAAAGATTATTATGCAACCGTAGGGTGGGCTTCAGCCCACCAAAGTCTAAAATATTTTAAAAAGGTGGGCAATTGCCCACCCTACACAATTTTAAGAAAGAAAGGATCTGTTAGTGCTTGTTCATATCTGCTGTTCCGTCGACAGCCACTACTTCCTCCAAAAATTGAAAAATGATTATCCTGATGAAACACTTATCGGATTTTTCTACGATCCCAATATCCACCCCTATTCCGAATACCGTTTACGTCTGCTGGATGTACAGCGCAGCTGCAATATACTCAATATAGAGCTTATAGAGGGAGCATATGATGTAGAGAAGTGGCTTGAAACAGTCAGGGGCCTGGAACATGAGCCGGAGAAAGGGGCACGCTGCTCCGTCTGTTTTGACAGGCGTTTTGAAGTCAGTGCGGAAAAAGCGGCTGAACTTGGAGAAAAAACTTTTACCTCCACACTTCTGACCTCTCCCAAAAAATCACTCAAGCAGCTTCAAGCTGCCGGCGATACTTTAGCCCAAAAATACGGTATTGCTTTCATTGCGCCCGACTACCGTAAAGCTTCCGGTACACAGGAACAGAACCGTATGGCGAAAGAGAGTGCACTCTACCGCCAGGATTACTGCGGCTGTATGTTCGGGCTTAACATTCAGCGCAGCCAGCAGGAGAGGATTACAGATGAACTTTTTGTCCCCATATCTGGGCAGATACAGCCGGAATCCATAGAATCACGTATTGGGATGTATGAAAAACGCTTGAAATTCGAAGAGGAAGGGAAGCCTTACAGAATTGTCAAACAACGTTTTATGAACTGGCGTATAAGTATGGGGCTTTTACGCGTACGAAAAGAGGTTGTACCTGCACATTTTTTACCCTATTCCACGCTGAAAGGAGAATATACACGAGGCAGAATAGACTATATGCTTCAAGACCTCCACTATATGAATCGCGATGAAGTGAAGTTCATGACTCTCGATACCTACAACAGGCTTGCACAGACTGATTATCATACTGTGACACAACTGATCTTCAACCCTCCGAAATTTGAAACAGAAGTGGCATTGCGAGGCGAACTTGGAATGGATACTTACGGATTGTCTGCGATTCTCGTCGTGGAAGAGATTCCTTCGAATAAAATTGAAATCATACTCCAGAGCAAAACCTACAGTGATGTCAAAGAGGTACTCATTGCACTTTGATACTTTTATCGCTTTTTTACTATTTTTGCGATAAAATATATCAAATTTTTATCTAAAGGTTTTCCCGTGCTTTACAACGTTGTTGAAATTCAAAAAATATTACCCCACAGATACCCTTTTCTGCTTGTGGACAGAATTACCGAACTGAAAGAAAAAGAGTCTATTGAAGCGTATAAGAACATCTCTATTTCCGAACCTGTTTTCCAGGGGCATTTTCCCGGCCACCCTATTTACCCGGGCGTGATGATTATAGAGGGCATGGCTCAAGCCGGCGGTGTACTTGCATTCAAAAGTATGGACAATGCAAGTCAGGAAGAGATCGAGAACAAAGTGGTCTATTTCATGAGTATCGACAAAGCGAAGTTCCGATCTCCCGTTACACCGGGTGACCAGCTTGTCTATAAACTGAATGTTATCAAGAACAAAGGGGCGATCTGGCAACTTGACGCCAAGGCCTATGTCGACGACAAACTTGTGGCGGAAGCTGAACTCAAAGCAATGATTGTGGACAAGTAGGCCCTTGATGTCTCTTATCCATCCCTCCGCAATTATTGAAGATGGTGCCGTATTGGGTGAAAACGTCTCTGTTGGTCCATTTGCCTATATTGGTGCCAAGGTTAAAATCGGCGACAATACGGCCATTGCTTCCCATGCGCTGATAGAAGGGGATACGGCTATCGGAAAAAACAACCGTATCTTCTCCCATTCGGCTATCGGTACCATTCCGCAGGACCTAAAATATGCGGGTGAAGATGTACAGCTTATAATCGGGGACAACAATACCATCAGGGAGTTCACCCTTCTCAATCCGGGTACAAAAGGCGGTGGATCGGTTACCAAAATAGGTAACGGAAACCTTCTAATGGGGTATGTCCACCTGGGACATGATGTTATTTTGGGCGACAACTGTATATTGGCAAACGGTGCAACACTGGCAGGCCATGTTGAACTGGGCAACCATGTCGTTATTGGCGGGCTTACTCCCGTTCACCAGTTTGTCCATATCGGAGATTACGCCATGATAGGCGGTGCAAGTGCACTGGCACAGGATATTCCTCCCTACTGCCTGGCGGAAGGTAACCGTGCAACACTGCGCGGATTGAACCTTACCGGCCTTAGAAGACAGATGGACAGAGAAGATATCAATGCCCTGAAAGTGGCTTATAAAGAACTCTTCGAACAGGGAAATCCCCTGCAGGAAGTGGCACAAAAACTTTTTGAAACTACCGACTCGGAAAAAGTAAAATCTCTTTGTGCGTTTATCAAAACCTCAAAAAGAGGTATTCCGTTTACAAGAAAATAAAATAATTTATGAGGATTGAATAATGTCAATAAAAAAATGCAGCTTCTGCTCCGCTACAGAGAGTGAAGAGAATCCTCTCATTGCGGGAGAAAGTGCTTATATCTGCTCCAACTGTGTTGTTTCCGCATATAAAATTCTTTTTGGAGAAGAGGAGCAGGAAGAATCCCAGGCAAATCTGGGAGACCATGTACTGTACACACCCAAAGAGATCAATGCGATCCTGGATGATTATATTATCGGGCAGGAGAATGCCAAGAAAACACTTTCTGTTGCCGTTTACAACCACTACAAACGTATTTTCAGGGACAGTGTCGAAGACAATGATACGCAAATTGCAAAATCGAATGTACTGCTTATTGGGCCTACAGGTTCAGGGAAAACACTTTTGGCACAGACTATTGCAAGATTCCTGAATGTACCTATTGCTATTGCCGATGCAACCAATCTCACCGAAGCGGGGTATGTAGGCGAAGATGTGGAAAACATTCTTACCAAACTGCTCATGGCGGCAGACGGTGATCCCAAACTTGCAGAACAGGGGATCGTTTTTATCGATGAAATAGACAAGATCGCCAGAATGGGTGAGAACCGTTCCATTACCCGAGATGTTTCAGGGGAAGGTGTGCAGCAAGCCCTTCTAAAACTGATTGAAGGTTCTGTTGTAAACATACCGCCAAAAGGTGGCAGGAAACACCCTAATCAGGACTTTATTCAGATCGATACATCCAATATCCTCTTTATCTGCGGCGGGGCATTTGACGGCCTTGAAGAGATACTGAAAAGAAGGTTGGGATCAAATACACTTGGTTTCGGACAGGCGAAACGTTCCAAAAACGAAGAGAAAGATATTTTACACCTTGTAGAGTCTGACGACCTTGTCTCTTTCGGGCTGATCCCGGAACTGATAGGCCGTCTGCATATTCTTGCGACACTCGGGGAAATTTCAAAAGAAGATATGGTGCGTATTCTTGTCGAGCCTAAAAATTCTCTGGTAAGGCAATATCAGAAACTTTTTGAAATAGATAATGTCATACTGACCTTTGAAGATGATGCCCTTGCAATGATCGCACAAAAAGCACTGGACAGAAAAACCGGTGCAAGAGGATTGCGTTCCATACTTGAAGAGATACTGCTCGATATTATGTATGAGCTTCCTGAACTTGAAGGGTATGAAGTCATCATTACAGAAGAGGTCATCAAAACAGGGGCAAAACCCCTATATATCAAAAATAAAAAAACAGCATAAGCGCACGCGTAGAAAAAAGGATTAGCAGATGTTTAAAAAAATACTTGGAATGTTCTCGAACGATTTGGCAATCGACCTTGGAACAGCAAATACACTTGTACTGGTCAAAGGACAGGGGATTTGTATCAATGAACCGTCCGTTGTTGCCATCCAATATGACAAACACGGGCAGCAACGTATTTTGGCGGTAGGACAGGAAGCCAAAGATATGGTAGGTAAAACACCGGGGAATATCAGAGCGATCCGTCCCATGAAAGACGGTGTTATCGCCGACTTTGAAGTAACGGAAATGATGATCCGCTATTTCATTGAAAAAGCACACAAGAGAAAAGGATTTTTCTCTCCGCGTATTATTATCTGTGTACCTTACGGACTGACACAGGTGGAAAGACGTGCAGTGAAGGATTCTGCAGAGAATGCCGGAGCACGTTATGTCTATCTGATTGAAGAGCCTATGGCTGCGGCTATCGGGGCAGGTATTCCGGTCAAAGAGCCCAATGGAAATCTTGTGGTTGATATCGGGGGCGGAACGACAGAGATCGGTGTTATCTCCCTTGGCGGGCTTGTTCAGAGTAAGTCTATCCGTATTGCGGGAGACAATATAGACCAGGCGATCGTGGACTATGTCAAAAAGAATTTCAATCTTCTTATCGGAGACCGTATTGCCGAAGAGTTGAAAATAAAAATCGGTACCGCTGCACCACTGGAAGAGGAGCTTGTTACAACAGTACGAGGTAGAGACCAGGTGGAAGGGAGCCTCACTTCCGTAGAGATAACCTCTGAGCATATCAGAGCTGCAATGAAAGACTCTCTTGAAGAGATAGCCGAAGCACTCAAAGGTGTTCTTGAACAGACACCTCCTGAACTTGCAGGCGATATTGTAGAAAACGGTATTGTCCTTACCGGAGGAGGCGCACTTATCAGAGGTTTGGACAAATATCTTTCCGATATTGTAAAACTTCCGGTATATATTGCGGAAGATCCTCTGCTGGCTGTCGCAAAAGGTACCGGCAAGGCACTGGATGAATTAGACTTGCTACAGCAAATGGCATATGAAGACTAGAATTATTATCATTGTTATCCTGCTGCTTGTATTGGCAGTGTTGCTTACGAGAAACGATAAGCATATCAATGATGCTCTCTTGGACATCATTAATCCCATCAAGCAGAATTATAAAAATTTTACGCAGGATATTAAAGATAAAAGTCAAAGTTATATCTTTCAAAAAGAGTCTATAGAGAGACTTAGCCGGGAAAACCGTATTTTAAGAAAAAGGCTGCTTGAACAGACGCACTATATCAGGCAGGTTAAAGACATTTATGATGTCCTTCCAAAACTCAGCAGGCTTCCCGTGCATAATATCTCTATTTCCGAAACGATTTCCTATGTTAAACTTAACAGTTTTTCCCAGATTATTCTTACCAAACCAAAATCACTGCGGGAAGGAAAACTGTATGGGCTGATTCAGGGGACAGTTGTGGCCGGTATTGCACAAGTCCATAACCATCAGCTCTACGGGTACCTTACCTCCGATGGTAAATGCCGCTTTTCGGTTTTCATTGGCAAAGAGAATGCCCCTGGTATCGCAATTGGTGTAGACAGAAATGAAATGCTTGTCAAATTTATTCCAAAATGGCATAAAATACAGAAAGGAGACAAAGTCGTAACATCAGGCCTCGATACCATTTTTTTCGCCAATATTCCTGTAGGTATCGTGCAGAAGGTTGAAGTGCAGAGTTCTTACAAGGTAGCACATATCAAAACATACAGTGATGTTTTTCATCCAAAAACATTTTTCCTGATCAATAATGCAACAGCGACACTGGCACAGAATTTCGACAGTAATGCCACACATCTCCTCTCCCCATCCTGCCCCACACCGCAGGAAAGCGAGCAAAATCTTTCCAAAATATTGGCAACGCATGTGGTTGAACATAATCAGACACTTCCGATCATATCGAGTATCCCAAGCCGGATAGACCAGACCCAGGAAGTCGTGATTGAACCTGAAGCACCAGTAGAAAAAGAGGAAACTCCCAAAAAAGTCATCAGGAAAAAAACACATCAAAGAAAAAAACAGATCCCAAGTACTCTGGATCTCTTCTAAGAAAGCACTTGGAGATACCTTTCTTTAAGGGCTCTTTGAGTCTCTTTACCCTATAATATCAAACTAAAAACCAAGGGTATTTCTCCATGCCAAAACGCGAAGACATCAAAACAATTTTACTTATCGGTTCAGGCCCTATCGTCATAGGTCAGGCTTGTGAATTTGACTACTCAGGAACACAGGCGGCTAAAACGCTTAAAGAACTAGGATACAGAGTTGTCCTTATCAACTCCAATCCTGCTACAATTATGACGGATCCCGAGTTTGCCCATCGTACCTACATCGAACCCATTACCGAAGAGGTGATCGCAAAGATCATCGAAAAAGAGAATGTCGATGCCATTTTACCTACCATGGGAGGTCAGACAGCACTCAATGTTGCCATGAGTATGCATGATCAGGGCATGCTGGAAGGTGTTGAATTCCTTGGAGCCAATCCCGCCGCCATTAAAAAAGGTGAGGACAGGCAGGAGTTCAAGGAAGCGATGATCAAAATAGGCATGGATCTGCCGATCTCCCAATATGCCTACAATATGGAGGAGGCTCTGGATGCTGCCAAAAAAATAGGTTTTCCTCTCATTATACGTGCATCCTATACCCTTGCAGGCGGTGGTTCAGGTGTTGCCTACAATATGGATGAGTTCAAAGAGATTGTCAGAGGCGGATTGGAAGCTTCCCCTATTTCCGAGATCCTTATTGAAGAGTCTCTGCTTGGATGGAAAGAGTATGAGATGGAAGTGATACGTGACCGTGAGGATAACTGTATCATCGTCTGCTCCATCGAGAATTTTGATCCGATGGGTGTACATACAGGTGACTCTATTACCATCGCCCCTGCCCTGACACTGACGGATAAAGAGTACCAGAATATGAGAGATGCTTCCTTTAAAATATTGAGAGAAGTCGGTGTAGATACCGGGGGATCGAATGTACAGTTCTCCATCAATCCTGATACCGGCCGTATGATCGTTATCGAGATGAACCCCAGAGTGAGCCGTTCTTCCGCATTGGCATCCAAAGCGACCGGATACCCCATTGCAAAAGTGGCTACCCTGCTTGCAGTCGGCTTTACCCTCGATGAGATAACGAACGATATTACGGGAACACCGGCTTCTTTTGAACCGGTTATTGACTATATTGTTACCAAGCTCCCAAGATTTACTTTTGAAAAATTCCCGCTTGCAGACTCTACACTGACAACTGCCATGAAGTCTGTCGGTGAAGTAATGAGTATGGGAAGGACATTCAAAGAGTCATTTCAGAAAGCTCTCTGTTCCCTCGAAATCGGCCTGACCGGATTCAATGAGATCAAGTGTGACGGAGAGACACTTGTCCGGGAAATACGCCGTCCCAATGCTGAGCGTATGCTTTATGTCTATGAAGGCCTCAGACGCGGTATGAGTGTCGATGCCCTCTTCGACCTCTGTAAAATAGACAGATGGTTCCTCTACCAGCTTGAAGAGTTGGCGCACAGAGAGAAAGAGATAGATATTGCCCTGCTCTCTGATGAACAACGACTGAGGGTAATGAAATCTGAAGGTTTCTCAGATGCAATGATCGCAGAAGTGATCAATAAAAAAGAGGGGTTGACACTAACCGAAAATGATATTTACAATGCCAGGGAAAAAATGGGCATTGCCCTGGAGTACAACGAAGTGGATACCTGTGCGGCAGAGTTCAAAGCACTTACTCCATACCTCTACTCTACAACCAACATCACTGCACTGCCACAGCCTGAAAAAGAGCTGTCCGATAAGAAAAAAGTATTGGTCATTGGTGGCGGCCCGAACCGTATCGGCCAGGGGATAGAATTTGACTACTGTTGTGTGCATGCTGCATTTGCCCTTGAGGACATGGGTATCAAGTCCATTATGTACAACTGTAACCCAGAAACTGTCTCTACCGACTATGATACTTCTGATATCCTTTATTTCGAACCGATCGATTTTGAGCATGTCAGAAATGTGATTGAGCTCGAAAAACCGGATGGTGTCATTGTACACTTTGGCGGGCAGACACCTTTGAAACTTGCCAAAAACCTTACGGCAATCGGTGCGAAGATCTCCGGTACGACTGCAAAAGTGATCGATCTGGCGGAAGACAGGGAGCTCTTTTCAAATTTCATTCAGGAATTAGGACTCAAACAACCGGCAAACGGAACGGCATTTGCCAAAGATGAAGCGATGGCAATCGCCAACCGTATAGGCTATCCTGTGCTTGTACGTCCAAGTTTTGTACTTGGCGGGCGGGGTATGAGAACTGTCTACAACGATGATGAGCTTAGAGAATATATGGAAGAAGCGGTCCGTGTCAGCAATGACGCACCTGTTCTTATCGACAAATTCCTGGACAATGCCATTGAACTGGATGTAGATGCCATCTCTGACGGTACAGATGTCTATATCGGTTCTGTCATGCAGCATATCGAAGAAGCCGGTATCCACTCAGGGGATTCTGCCTGTTCTCTTCCTCCTGTATCCATCTCTGAAGCACTTATTGAAGAGGTAAAAGAGCAGACTGCAAAAATTGCCCTCGGGCTTGGTGTTGTAGGCCTGCTCAATATTCAGTATGCTATCCACAGAGGAGAAATATACCTGATCGAAGTCAATCCACGGGCTTCCAGGACCGTACCTTTCGTCTCCAAAGCGACAGGCGTACCATTGGCAAAAGTTGCTACAAGAGTAATGATACAGGGGGACCTCAAAGAAGCATTGAAGTTCTACGATACCTTTAATGTGGTCAATTTTGACAAAAAGATCATGGAGCCAAATCTGAAAAACCATGTTGCCGTCAAAGAAGCGGTATTCCCATTCAACAAGCTTCCGGGCTCAGACCTGATCTTGGGGCCTGAAATGAAATCCACAGGTGAAGTCATGGGAATATCCGATAATTTCGGTATGAGTTTTGCCAAATCCCAATTTGCATCGAAAAATAATATACCACTGGAGGGTAAACTCTTCATTTCCCTGACGGAGATCGACAAACCTCATGCAGGAGAAATAGGAAAAATGTTCACTGACCTGGGATTTGAAATAGTAGCCACGGCAGGAACACATACCGCACTCCAGGAAGCCGGTGTAGCATCTACAAAAGTACTCAAAATTTCCGAAGGCCGTCCAAATATCGATGATATGATCAAAAACGAAGAGATCGCCCTTGCAATCAATACATCCGACAACAAGGCAAGCAAAGCAGATGCAAAAACCATTCGTCAGTCTGTTCTTGCAAACCATGTCGCATATTTTACAACATTGGCCGCGGCCAAAGCAACGGCACTTGCCATTACAGAGCTTAAAGAACAAAGTGGTACGTTGGAACCCAAAGCACTTCAGGACTATTTATCCTGAGTGTGAAAAGGCTGATACATTGACTCCCTCTCTTCTTTGCCTGTCATTTCCAAAAAAGCGGTATGGCAATCGACTGTATTTATAAAAAGAGTGTGGTATCCCAATCTCGATGCTAAAAGATAAAATATTTCTGACACAGACAGATACGACAATCGGTTTCGTCTCACAAAATGCTGGCAGGTTGACTGCCGTCAAACAGCGTTCGAAACATAAACACTATATCAAAGCAGTCGATTCTTTAGCTACGCTCAAACACTTCACACGTATACCTGATTTATATAAAAAAAGAGTCAGGCGTGCACTCAAAACCACTTTTATTTTTCCTGACGGATACTCTTACCGTGTGATAAAAGATACCCACCATCTTCTGCTTTTAAACCGTCTAAAATGGGCTTATACCACTTCTGCCAACCTGAGTAACATGCCCTATGACCCCTCTTTTGCAATCCCGGCTGCAGATGTGGTCGTTTCACCTCTCAAAGAGAGTCAAGAAGCTTCCCCTATCTATCGACTTGGAAAATACCAAATAAAAAGGATACGATAATGTCAATAATTTATGAAAATGAAACACTTAAAATAGAAATTGAAAATAGTGAAATCCCCTGGTTGAAAATATTTACAAAACAGCCATATAAAGAGATGAGTGAAGTTCCCAAAGAGATTAAAATGGAGATTTATACATTGCTTGACATCATTGAAAAAGAGATGTTGAAGTACTATAAGCCCAAAAAGATCAATATTGCATCTTTTGGAAACTACCTTCCCCATGTCCACTGGCATATTATGGCACGTTTTGAAGAAGACAGTTATTTCCCAGAACCTATGTGGGGAGAAAAACAGAGAGAGAGTACACTGCATTTACCCGACTTCAATCTTTTTTGCAAAAAGATTGTCAACCTGATTTCCCTGTCTTGATCAACTGAAGTTTTTCAGCTCTGCTCATCTTTTTTTTGATTTCATATTCTCTTTGGGAAGCGGTACTTCTATCGGCATACATTTCATGGTAAACTAACTTTACCGGCCGTCTTGCCCGCGTATACTTGGCCCCTTTTGTTGAACTGTTATGTTCCTCAACACGACGCTCCAGTTCTGTACATATACCGGTATAGAGCGTCTTGTCGGAGCATTGAAGGATGTAGAGGTAATACA
>Ga0256828_1001184_pt1 | contig 16596 bp, 12 predicted proteins | sample CV88metaG_FD_185993 | JGI IMG/M metagenome (GOLD analysis project Ga0256828, IMG submission 185993) | Hydrothermal vent microbial communities from East Pacific Rise, Pacific Ocean - CV88 | ecosystem: Environmental > Aquatic > Marine > Hydrothermal vents | place: Pacific Ocean: East Pacific Rise...
AACTCCGAAAAATAGGCATTTGATAATTTTCAAAAGTTCGCAAATCGTTTTGAGAAAAAAATAACTTTAAAAGAAATAAATAGCATTATTTTCAAATGGTGCAGGTTCATCACCCAAACTCCATGATTTCTCAACACAATTTTGACATAAATGATAAAAACGCAAAGAGTCATATTTGGGTTTTAACTCTTTGAGTAAGCTCTCTTCTAAAGCTCTAAGTTGGGCTTTGCTTTTGATTTGAATTTCAAAAACCGAGTAGTTAACTCTCTTGCCAAAAGCCTCTAGGGCTTCTCCTACTTTTCTGCGTCGTTTATCATCACTAATATCATACGCTACTACATAATAAGCCATTAGTATTTTCCTATAAATGGTTTGTATCTATCCTCACCTCTTATATGACGAGCTAATAGATATGCTTGGTCTTGGATAATAGTCTCTAGCTTTTTAGAAGACTTTTTATATTTGGTATATACTCCCAAACGCTCTTTGACATTTTGCACAATTAGATGACAACTTTTTTTGCTCAATTCTCCATTTTCATTGACTTTTAGAGGCTCATTTTTGTTTATCATAGAGATAACAGCTCTATCCACAACAAAAGCTCTAAACTCCTCTATAAGGTCATAAACAAGTGTGGGTTTTCCCTCTTGAAGTGAATGCAAAAATGAGATATGTAGTGCTAAACCAGCTTTGAGTAGAGCATTTTGTACTCTTGCATATAAAATGGCATAACCATAATTTAGTGAAGCATTTACCAAATCCTTTGCCCCTTTGGTCTCTCGACCTCTAAAGTTGCTTTTTTCTTGTAAAATTATCACCAATGATTGCCAATATATAGAGCTAATCTCACCCTCATAACCCATCAGCTGTGAGATAGTTTTTGCATTTTTGAGATTGTTTTTTATCTTTTGCTCCATACTCTCTATCTGCTTTTGGACATCATTGTGATAACGGTCAAGATATTTGAGATAGTTGAGCTGATTTTTCGCTTTGCCTTGTATAAATTTTTTTGCCAATATTATACTTTTGTTTTGTTGTATCAACTCCAACTGCATTAGAGCCATCTTTGGATAGGCACTTTTGGCAGAGAGCAAAGAGGCAAAAGGTCTATCTCTCCCATCTACAAAATCAATGGCAATTCCCTCCTGCACACATAGATAGACCATATTGGAACTAATAGATATGGCTTTACCTGCTATAATAATCTGTTCGCACTGTTTTTTGGGCATTTTTGAAATCACTTTGCCTTTGAGTTTGATAGTGATACTATTTTTACTCATGCCTAGATAAGCCCCAAATTGGCTCACATACAAAACCGACGAAGAGGCAAAAGATTTGGCATACTTTTGTTTTGTGAGTTTGATTTTTTTCTCATCTTTTGTATAGCTTTTGGTTGCTAGATACTTCTCAAATCCTTTTGAGATAATTCGTTCTACTGTCTCTCTATGTTCTGTAAGAGTGGTCTCTTTGAGTAGATATAACTTCTCAAATGGGCGTTTGAAATCTTTTTTGTTTTTTAGTTTTCCTAATTTTTTTTGTAGATATACATATTGAGCCGAAGCATCTATTAGTCCATTATAGAGTACCGTAAACTGGGTTGATTTTGGGTCAATTATTTTTAGATAATAGAGACTCAATCCATCTAAAAATAGATTGGTCTTTTTGACAAAACTCTCTGGTTTTTTGCTCTCTCTAGCTATCTCAAAGAGTTTAGATACCTTTTTTTGGAGTTTATTGTTGTCTATACTGATATGTTTATCTCTAAAATAGATACCCAAAAAACTAAAACCACGCTCAAAAACATTGGCTTGATAACTCTTGTCATCACCTATCTTTAGAGATAAAGTTTTCAAAAACTCTTTGAGCTCGGATACTCTCTTTTCGATATTTTTCTCTTTTTTAAAAAATAGCACAAAATCATCAGCATAACGAACAAACTCCACCTCTTTTCGCTCTAAAAATCTATCCATCTCGTTTAGATAGATATTACTAAGTAGTGGAGAGAGTATATCTCCTTGATGAACACCCTCATCATGTTCTATATAGTTACGATTTTTAAAACCTCCATTTTGTAGATACAAAGAGATAAGCCGAACTATTTTTTTATCCTCTATCTGCCCCTCTAAAATATTGAGAAGCCTATCATGATTGATAGTCTCAAAGTAGTTATCTATATCTGTTTTGTAAACCCAAAAATACCCACGATTTATAAAGTCTTTGCAACGCCCAATGGCTTTTAGTGGACTCTTATCTCGTCTATAGCCATAGCTTTTATTGCTCATAAGCTTATCAAAATATGGCTCTAAGATATTAACCAAAGCTCTTTGTACCACCTTGTCACGCACCGAAGCCAAAGCAATAGGTCGAAACTCTATTTTGTTTTTGGGTATAGCTATCTTTTTGATAGGTTGAGGAGCATAAGAGCCACCTTGTAACTCTTGGTAGAGTTCATCAATGTTTTGCTTGACATCTTTTTTAAACTCCTCCAAAGCCTCTTTGTCTAGCCCTGAACCTTTGGATTTGATAAGTTTAAGAGCCTCAAATAGTGAGGCTTTTGAAAAGATGGATTGATAGGGGGTTTTTAGCATGTTAATTTAAACTATCCAAATATTTCATAATTCTATTATGGAATTTATCAGCACCTTTTTTACTATTAACAATCTCTTTTACTCGTTCAATATCTTCTATTTTACCTTTATATTCTTTAATTTTTTTAACCATATTATTATCTTTTTTCTTAAACTCTTCTAACTCTTTTATAAAAAGTTCAAAACCATCTAATCCCTTTTTTTCTTGCTCTTGTTTTCGTCTGTTTTGTCGATTGTTAAATCTTTTCCAGTCATCATCACTCCACTCAACAAACTGCCCATAACCAACATTAGTTTTAGCACCCAATCCATGCCATAGTAGTAAAAAAACAAACAATCTCTCTTTTTCATTGGCAGAGATAATACCATCTTGAAGTTCAAAATTAAATCTAAAAGTCACACCCCCTGCAACTTTAATAATCTTTAGAGGGACAGGATTTTTTAATGCCTTTTTATGAGGAGTAATATAATCCTCTTGTATTAAACTATCATTACCACAACGAACAATAAAAGCATCATAAAATATATCTCTTTTATAGATTGAGATATTTTTATACTCTTGACTACCTTGGTCATATCTAAGTCCCTCAAATATCTCTTTGGCTAATGCTTCTATATCTATACTTTTCTCAATCCCTATCTCTTTGAGTACCTCTTCTATAAATACTTTTTTCTCTTCTTGATATTTATCTTTTTCATTGAGTCCAAAAAGTGAACGAAGCACACCTTTGATTGAACTAGCAGGAATAATAGGCAATCCTGTAGTATGGTCAAAATAGAACCCCATTTTAGTATCTTCATCAGAAGATATACCATGAATATATCCACTTCCTATAATCAATCCTGGATAAACTGTAGTTAATTCAAAAGAAAAATCTCCAATAATATCTATATCATTTTTGATGGTTGAAATAGAAGTTATTTTATGAAGAGTTGATTTTATATGAGTATCATTATTCCCTTTACGGTACATCTCTTTATAAAAAAGCCACCCTAAATTTGCTCTTGACATTATATCTCCTTAGACCAATTTATAGGTACGAATAGCAAGTTTTAATGCAATCGCGGCATCTTCTACTTTGGCTCTTGTACTCTTTTCTATTTCGTTGTTAGGATTAATAATATTATCTCCTATTATTATCTCTATTGCTTTGACTACTTTTTCTCTCTCTTTTTCAGCATTTGAGTTAGCATTACCATAAAAAAGAACCGTTGCCAAAAGTCCAGCTTGGCGAATACTTGCTCCAAAAGATGAGATATAACCATTGAACTGTTTGGCTACCTCTCCATCTCTATTAGCAATCTCCAAAGACTCTATAGCCTCTATGGCTTTTGGAATATAGGCTTCAATTTTTCTCTTTGACATTTTATAGCTCCTTAAAAGTACAAACACCATAACCAATAGAAGCATTTGCTCCTATATGAATAGTATCTTTATCTGTTAAATAGTCATTAAATCTTTTAAACGCATTTCCTAATGGTTTTTTATCCTCATGATGTAGATAGGTTGGTTCTGAAATAATTGTAAAGAGTTTACTTTTTCGTGGAAGTACCTCTTCATAAAATAGGTTTTTGGACTCTCCATTTTCAAGTTGATTTCTAGCAATGACGGGTAAATCTTTTAATAGCTCTTCAAACTGTTTATTTGGAACCAATGCTACAGGGGAACCAATCAAAGGCTCCAATACAGAGAGGTCAAGAGAGTCATCTGTTTTGGCTTTTATATCTTCTATAGTAGGTGTTCCCTCTTTTACTACTATATCTTTGCCTTTATAGTTTGATAACTTTTCCAAAGCCTCTTTGTGTTCCAATGTTATACTAAAGTTGTCTGAAAATTCTAATAACTGCTCAATGCTTTTAGGAGAGATAGAGTGATAATAAGGGTTCGTATCTGACCTCATAGGAACAGAAAGCAGATGAGCATCAATAAATCGTACCTTTCCAGCATTTTTTTCATCTCCAAAGATATACGCCATAAAATTCTCTCCATCATTAGGATTGTGTTTGTGGATACAATACTCTCTCAATGCCCCTTTGAGTGAAGAGCTATGAATAGTTGGATAGTCTGTAATAGCATCTCTTTGGATTTGATTATCAATAATTCCAAAATTTGTGTCACCACTTCCTACATGAAGTGAAGTGATATTCTCAATAATATATAGTCTGTTGTTATACATTTTTTAATCCTTTAATTGTGAAGTAATGGTTAATACCTATTTTTTGTAAATGTGTTTGATTAAGCTCTTGTTCTAGTGTTGCTAACTCTTTTGTATAGAGAACTGAACCTCTCTCTAGTAGATAGTATCGTTTTGATTTCTTTCCATGTTTTGCATCGCTTAGTTGTCGATAAGATTGACGAGAACCATATACAAAAAAACAGCTCTCGTAAGCCTTTTGGCTAAGTAGTGTCTCAGAAGCCAAAACAATACGATTATAGGTTTTAGTCTCATAACATTTTGAAAATATCTCTTTGAAATTAGTAGAACTACTCTCTATACTAAGTCTAAAAGATGATTGGTCAGCACCCAAAGTAACTATACTCTCTTTTTCCCAATCAATAGGAGTAGAAAAAGTAGCAAAAAAAGCAAAAGATACTCCATCTTTTGGATAATAGCTCTTTTTTCTAAAAAAAGCATCATCTTGGGTCTCACCATCTGGTGATTTTTTAATCCCTACTCTCTCAACCTCTTTAAAAAAATCAGTATAATTTTTTCTATCTCCATGTTTAGATATAAATGCAAAAAACTCGTGTGTTTTGGCATTAAAATTTTCAAAAATATATGCTTTTTGGACTCCTTTTCCAAATGAGACTTTTGATTTTGGTAACTCTTTTAGGCTTAGTCCATCATCTTTGCTATTGGCAATATAGTTACTCTCTTTGGTCTGTATAAAAATAGGAGATAGCTCTTCTATAACTCCTAAATCAATAGCTTTCTCATAAGAAAAAGCTTCTGTTCCTACAAGTTTTTTGGCATTTGTGTAGTTGGTATCTTTGGTTCCTCTACCTCTACTATCAACCCACTCTCCTTTTTTGTGCATAGTTAGATTATTGTTTTGAATGAGCATGGTTTTTCGTAGCATTCCCAAAATGGCTGTTTGCTGTGGAAACTGTGTGGAGGTTGCACTATAGCGAGAGGTCTCTTTGCGACTCTCATCAGCTCCAAAAGTATATTCACCCCCAAAGAAAAAAGGCTCTAATGGTTTTAGTGTTATTAAATATGTGTAGCTCATTATCTATCACCTCTTAATATTTTTATTGTTGAGAGCATCGAAAAGAGTTTCTCTTGTTGCGATTGTTCTAGTCCAAGCTCTTTGATAAGTTTTTGAATTGATTTTAATCCATTTTTGAATTTACTTTTATGTAAATCTTCATTAAAAATATTTTCAAAGGTACTCTCTAATCTCTCTATTGGTATTGTTTCAAAAAGTTTTTGATGACTTTTAAGTTTGTGATGAATAGCATGAGGTAGCTCTATCTTTTCATTAAGTACTTGTTTTAGAATAAATAAAAATCTACAATAAGCAGACTCATTTTTTCCTATACAAAATTCAAATGTCTGTCCACTATGTTTTTGAGTAGATAGTGCAATAGCATTTTTGCCCTTATAATTCTTGGCTACACCAAAAAGAGCATCTCTAGCCCTTGCCAAAGCCTCATAGAGAGGATATTTATAATAGGTCAAACTCACACCAAAACTTAATGTACTCTCATTGGTTTCTAATGCTTCTTTATAATCTTTGCTTAAATCATTTAGTAAATTAAAAACGGTTTTACCACTATTAAGTACAGGTGCAAAAATAATCAAATCATCTCCACCAATAAAAATAGGTAATCCACCAAACTCTTTGATAGTTTTAGATGCTTTTTTATCAAAATCAAAAAGCTTTTTGGATACTTGTGTAACATCTGATTGGCTCTTGATATATTTACCTAGACTATCTCCATCAGCATAGATAATCGCGATATATTTATAAGCATTTTTACTGCTATTCATATCTGTACCATTCTCTTGACTTGCTATAGCTTCAATAGAATCAAACGATGGCTTTTTACCAAAAGAGGTTTTGGCTAAAGCAGAGTTTAGAATAATATCTCTATTTAAAAAACGCCTTATATAATCATCGTCTGCTTCTAATCGTGGTGTATAAAGCTCTATACTATCCATAATATTTGAAATATCCAAAACAGGATTTTCAAAATCTTCATTAGTCTCAAATAGATATGTTTGCAGATATTGTCTAAAAAAATCTTTGACCTTTTTTTCATCTGCTTTTATACTTTTAGCTACCATTTTAGCTATAGTATCTTTTTGCTTTAAAAGTATCTCTTCTACCTTATCAATAGTTAATGTTTCACTTGTCAAAATAAAACGGTCATGAAACATACCTACACCATTATCTCTTTCTTTTAGTATCTCATTATCTACAAAAGGTATAATAAATTTTGCATCAGTTTCCTCTCTTAGAGCTTTGATACTATTTTTCATAAAAGAAGAGAAAATATAACTTGCCATCCACACCTCTGATGTTTTACGCCCCAATGAGAGTGTATCTACTATTGGTCCTATGGTTAGGGCTATGTGTTTCATTTTTGAGCCTTTAAGTTTTGTAAAATTTTATTTAGTGTTCGATACTCATTTTCAGATTGATACTTCGACTCTATGACTTGACTTAAATTTATGCCCTTTACAAATTCAAAAAAATCATTAAAATCAAAATCTGTAGGAGTAGAAAGTTTTAAAAGAGAATTACCTTTTGTGATAACCTTAAACTCCTCTCCTAAAATATCTTTATAACTATTATCAGTCCAAAAATAGACCCTATTTTCTATAACTTTAAAAGTTATGGGTGATTTAAATCGCTCAATATCATTATGCTCTTTCTTCACTGTTGCTTTATAACTCATCCATGACTGTTCAGTTGAGAGACCAAATAAATCTCTAAGCAATTTTTTATTATTGGAGCTATAGTTTACAGGAGAATTATCACTATATTTTTTTTGTTGAATAGCCAAATCAAAAGGAAAAAAGTGTTCTTTAATAGCTTTTTTATCCCACTCCCAACCTCGCTCTTTTGCATATAAAAAAATTGCTGGTTTAGCATAAAATCTTGTACCATTTCTATTTGGTAAATTGATACCTTGTCTCAAAAATGAATAAAAAAGCTTTATATCTTTATCCCAATGACCTCTACTAGAAGCAAAACTATAAACTTGGTGATTGACTAAATTTTTATCGAAAGATTTTCCATCAATATAAAAACTGCCAAACCCTTTAGATTGTCGTGTTCCAAAATTGCTATTAGCTAAAAAAGCTTCAAAGTATTGGTCTATATACTCTTTTAATTTTATATTAAATGAAAAAAAAGATACTTTAAAGCTCTCTTTATGCTCCTTAAACTCTTTATCTTTCCCCTCTCCCATATTCCCAAAAAACAGAGGGTTTCGTCCATCTATAGTCGTCGAAGGTAACATATCAGGCTCAATCTTCACCTTATAATCCAAAGCCTTCTCTTGCCCCGAAATCAAAAAATCTTTATAATCTATCTGCTCTTTTTTAAATATCTCTATCAAAAACCTATCAAATTTAGGTTTTAACTCTGTAGCTCTTAGCGTTGCACCACTTTGGTCACTTTGAAAGTGAATAAGTGGGGTGTGTTGCTTTAGGGTAAACTCTATTTTGAATTTACTCATTTTTAGTATCCTCCTTTTTTTTGATATTTTTTTTGAAAATTTCTAAACTAAAAAATTTCTTTATATCTATATTATGAATTTTTGATAGATAATAGGTAAGTCCAATAATAAAAATAAATGCTAATATCAAACCAATAATATTATCAATCCAATGTTCAGGATAAACATTCATACCCAATACACCTGCAATAAAAGTACCAGGTAAAAAGAGAGTTCCTAGTTTTGTAAGTTGGTTCATCTGCTCTTTCTCTTCTCTCTCTTGTTCAAAAAAAGCATAATTGTTTAGAGAACTTATCTCTTGACGCAAATCCTCTATATCTCTTTTGATATTCATAGCATCTATAGCTTTATCATAAAGCTCTATTCCTTGGTCTTGAGCTGTTACCTCTTTGAAATATAGTTTATTGACAAACCGTAGATAGTGTTTATATAATATAGCAATATTATCAGGTGAAGGACTCTCTCCTCCTCGTACATCAGAAATAGCTGTTATCTCATCGGAAAAACGCAATAGAGAGGCTCTTTGAACTAATAGGAGTATAACCATTTGAAAATACATTGTTTTAATATGATTGAGTAAAATTTTTTCTCCAAAATAACCTCGATTACTAAGTACTATAAATGAATAACGAGTAATTCCAAAAAAAGTGCCATAATTATTCCATCTCTTATAAGTAGCCCTCTCTATTAACTCTTTGTGCATCTGCTTATCTTGCACTGTAATATCATTGCCATCAACAAAAACATATTTGTACCAATTTTTATACTCTATATTTCCTTTTACACAAGAAGAGAAAGCACTGTTTCCATACCAACAAAGCACAAACATTCTATCATCTATAATAGGTTGAATATAGTGTTTATCTTTTTCCTTTTTATCTGTGGTAAAACTATCTCCTAATATATCTGTAATATATTTAGCAATTTTTATCCCTTTATACAAATCACAAAAACGCTCCTCTATGCCATTGACTCTAATAAACTCAGGCAAGAAAGCAATTTTTGTTGCTTCTGTGCTAAACCCTTCTCCTAAAAATTGTGGATAAACTCTTCTACCATAATCATTGATTTTTAAAATATCATCTATTTGATTATATCTATAGTTTTCAATCTCAAAAGATAAAATACCCACTCCTGTATCAAATAATCTTAGATTTATTCCCTCTAATATTAAGATATATGGCTCTTTACCTTTAATTTTTAACTCAATAGTAGTATCATTAATCTCTTTTTCAAAATAATAAGAGGTTGCTCCCTCTTTGAAATCTTGGGTATTAAATAGAGAGTCTTTTACAAAATCATGAAAATAGACTATTTCATTATAATCAAGACTATTTTTTACTTTAAATTTTTGATACTCCCAACTATCTTCTTCTAAACTATCTTTAAAATCATTATCTATTTTGACTCGTTCATCAAAACTATACTCTCTATAAAACTCATGTTTATCTTTTATCTCATCAATAACTTTATCAAACCGAAATGGAAACATAAAATTATGATAACTAATAATATTTTTCTCTTTTTTCATCTCTAGAATCTCCTTGGCTAACTTTTTAGACGAAACCAAATCTATATATTGACTATCAAATCCAAAAAAACCTCGACCGTGATATGCTTGATGATTTTTGATTTGCTCTTTGTAGTGTTTTTTCAAAAACTCTATATCCCCATAATATGTTAGACTATTATTAGAGTATAGCAGTAGAGGTCTCTTTTCAAAATTATCAACAATAGGAGAGAATTTATCAAGTGAGGTCTCTAAAATATAGATACCATTTTCCTCTTTGATATTTTTTATCTCTTCTAAAGCTTTGCTCTCCTCTTGGGGTATTACTCCTTGGGCTTCTCTATCTAGTTTTCTAATCTCTTTTATCTCATCTTCTGTTGCTCCAAAACATCTCATAGCTTCTATATGACCTATATCGTTTTGAGCAATAAGCTCTTGTTCTCTTGTGGGTTGTTTATCCAATATCTTTAAAACTTGAATAATACTTGCATCTTTGTCTGATAGATTATTGTGATGGTCAATACGATAATAGTTCTTGGGAGGGACTATATCCTCTTCTAACTCTATACCATAGATAGTATAATCTCTAAACTCATCTAACTCCTTTTGATATTTACTAAGTTTTGCTCCCCATAGTAGATTTTTATCTACAAATTTTATCTGCTCTTGTTCTAATATCTCTTTGATAGCCATCATCTCCAAATCATGCCCACCTAAGAAAAAAACTATTTTATTTCTATTCACTTTATTTCCTAAAAATCTATATTAATTATTGTAACTTCATATTTTTAAATAAATCTCTATTTCCTTATATTTTGATTTATTTTTATACTAATGCTGTAACACTTATTCAAAAAATAAAATATTAAAAAACACCATAAAACATCTATTTAAAAATTTCCCAACTAGTGACTAAAGAAAGAAAAAAATGCTTGGCTGAAATGCCCCTAGAGCCTCGAACCCAAAGAGCCTAAATAAAACAAAAGGATAAAAATGCACATAACCTATCATGCTGCAGAGCGTTTCTTAGAGCGTGTCTTTGAGTTTACATCATATAGCAAAGAGCAGATTGTTAATGCTATGAAACTTTTGAATAGAGACCTACTTAATGTAGAGTTGCGTTCCAAGAGTAGAGTAGTATTGCCATCGTTTCCTAACTTTTATGGTGTATTCGTTGAGGAGACGCTTGTGACGGTCATTCCCAAACGACCCAACGCGACACTATGACGGTTGCCATTTCCCAAGTGGTGACTAAAGAGAAGAGATTGCCTGAGATGGCTAATGGATACTCAAAATCAAGAGTCCAACAAATATCAATATAAAAGGATTTTAATGATTCCAATTCCAATATGTGCCCAAATTATTGTGGCTGTGGCAACGGTGGTTGCTGGTAAAGAACTTCTCGAAAAAAAGTAGAGATTTTCCCAACTAGTGACTAAAGAAAGAGAGTGTCTGAGATGACCAAGCCCACTCAAATTCAAGAGAGCTAACCCATTTAAAAATAAGGAGAACACAATGGCTAATCCACTATGTGAATTGGTTTGTATTATTCTTGGCGACAAGTAGTACAACCTTATCTGACTCTAAACCCTCTTGCCCCTCAAAAGGCTAACCCAATTTAAACTAAACACAAAGGATACTTATGATTATAGAATACCCAACAAAAGAGCTTATCTTCTTGCCTCCACTTCCGTGGCTATTGGCTTAGGAGGAGGTTTTTATCTTGCCTGAGATGGCTAACAAAAGAAGCGAAATGAAGCTTCTTCTTTTTTTATTTTTTTATGCAAAAAAGTAATCCGATTTTAAAATCTCATTCAAATCAAAATTATCTTTATCGACATAAGAAATCTTTTTTTGTTTAATTTCAAAGCACTCTTGCCAAAAATCTGTTAACTCTTTGAGTATCTCTTTTTGGTGTAGTGCTATAAATGCTTCTCGTAGAGTTATAGATAAAACCCCCACATCATTAGCATGAGTAGCAAAAGAGTCATGAACTGTAACAATATCACTTATCCCTCTTTTTGCCAAAGCATTAACACTCATCATAAGATGTGAAGCATCGAGTGAATGGATAAAGTTTGGAGCGAGTCCTTTTTTATGTGCTGTTTTATCCAATTTATCTGTAAAAGTTTTAAATTCAACCTTTCGACCATTGGCAATAGAGACTTTAACTCTTTTGGCTTGAAAATCAACCTGTTTTACCTCTAATCCTAATGGGGTTTTCCATATAATAGGATGGTCTGTTTTTACAATATCAGAAGCATACCTTTTCATCCATCTTTTATATTTTGCAGGAGAAGAGGAGACCAAGCTTAGAGCATCTTCTAAAAGTTTTGTTATCTCAAAAGCTACTAAATAACGACTATCTTCATCCAAATCAGATAAAACTCCCTTGGACTCTATCTTATCAAGAAGTGCTTTTGCTTTTCCCTCTGTGCTAGAACCATATGACTCTGTCATAACAGGAGATTTGACAAAAGAGCGATTGATTAAATCTTTATCTATAAAGCGTGAATATAAAGAGGAGGCTTCTAGTTTTAGCTCTTTTTTTCTGCTAAAGGCTTTTCCTCTTTTCAAAAAAATATTTCCTCTTCTTTCTGCTCTTTTTGCTTTCTGAATTAAAGGATAAAACTCATCAATTATAGATAATTTAATCTCTTCTAAATCATTATCACCTACTTTTTTTCTCACTTTTCTCTCTATAGTTTGAACAGTTTTTTCAATTTTATCTAACTCTTTTATATTAAAATTCATCTCCTTGGAAAAGTTTTCAAATAGATAGGAGGTATAGTATTGAAGAGGTTTTAGACTATTTTCATCTATCTCTTCTAAATATTTAGAAATAGTTTCAAGGTGATAATAAGGCTCAAAAATCTCTTTCTCTTCTTCTTTATAAAAAAGTCCATCTTTTTCAATTAATTTCTCTTTTTTCTTTTCAAATTTTTCTATCTCTTTTGATACAAGAGATTTTAACTCTATAGCAACTTCAGCATAAAAATCACTCATTTTTAATTTGCCATCTTTATCGTAAGAAGGTAACACATTTACCTTTTTTGCCCCTTTGGTATCTCTAAGCAGTGCTGTAATATGCTGAAAGCCATTGTTTGAACCATCTATAGCTATAGGAATAGCTGTAGTAAATGTTTCTGGGTTTTTGATATATCTCTCATACTCAAAACACCATGCCAAAAATTTAAAAGGGTCACCTGCTCTTTTCCAAAAATTTTCACTTCTATAATCTTTGGCACAAGATAGGATAATATTATGATGCTCTTTTACCCACTCTATTCGTTTTGAGAAAATCTCTTTATCCACCTCACCATAACAGTTTGCTCCATGTATCAAAAACCACTCTTTTCCACTTTTATCCAATGGCTTCTCTGTTGCAAATAAGAGTAGTGACTTTGGCATATCTCCAGCTTGTGGGTGAAGTAGTGTCTGTTGAGGATAGAGTCGTCCTCTAAAATCCATTCTCCATACAAAATAAAATTGCTTAAACCTCTTCATCTCATCAGCTATCTGAATAATAGTATCAAATCCTTGTTTGTATTTGGCTATCTCATAATAAATCTCACTATCTAATCTAAAAGTCTCTATCTCTTTAGATTTTTCTATCTCTTTTAATGCCTTTTTAATTCTCTTTTTATCAGTTTCATATAGTTTATAATCTTTTACTTTGATATATTTTGTATTTTTAAAATGTTTTTCTATCTCTTTTTGCGTTTGATTGTAAAGATTGGCTGATAGTATCTCTCTTAAAATTCTATAATAAGCAAAATCAACACGATTTCTCTTTTTCATATAATTAATATCACTATGATAATCAAGCAGTACATTCAATATTTTTGTATTGATTTTAAATGGGGTATGTTGTAGATTATTGACTGCTTCTAGGATAGTTTTTGGTATTACTTTTCCCTGTAATGCTTTTCTATCCTTTTTGTTAGAGGCTTTTATCAATGATAGCTCAAAACGACTCTCTATATTTTTATCAGATAAAAATCCTCCACCATACATGCCGTCCCAATCCAAAGGTTCTATAACCATAGGTTTATAAATCATTGATGCCCCATAGGCGATTTGTTTATCAGTAGAGTTCATTTTTTCTAATAGTTCAGAGTTTAATTTTAGATAATTAAAATTTTTTTCATCATTTGGTTTGGTATATTCTTTGATTATTTTAACCTCTAGTGCCAAATCTAACATCTTTTGACCAATTTCTAATTCTACTTTTTCACTCAAAATAGGTTTAGAGAGCTGTTCTAACTCTTCAAAATTATCATTTTGATACTCTCTATAGGCACTTTTGAGTTCATTATCTTTTAGTTTTTCTATATCTCTAAAATATTTTTTTGCAATTAGTTCATGAATGGCTACACCTATATCTCCACCAAATGATTGTCTGCTATTTGCTGAGTTTTCATTATCTGCATTATCTTTTTGCTGTAAAGAGAGCAGATAGACTACTACCGTATTGACAATCTCATTACTATTTAGTTGCCAGACGGCTAGTGCTACTCTTTGAGGGTTTTCTTTAAAAAGTCTATTTGGTTCATTTGCCAAATCACTATAATAATCAGCCCCAATACTGATATGTTTGTATAAATCATCTATAACTTTTTGAACAAGTTTTTTTAGATGATTTTTTTCTTTGGTCTTAAAATCTGTTTTACTACTAGAGATAAAATCTACCGTTTTACTTATTTTACTCTTATCCAACATACTCCACGCTAATGGTTTAGCTATAGCATCATGGATATTTTTATACTCTACCTCTAAAAGCTTGGCATAGTGGTTATTGTCTTGTTGAATAACTTTTCCAATAACTTGTTGTAGATACTCCACCATAAATTTATCTACAACTTCTATAAATTTTTTGATATAAACCAAAAGTCCTTTGGCTTTAGCGAATGTTTGTAGATGAGAGCTTTTATTATTGGTGAGTTCTTCTATTCTCTTTTTTAATAGATTATAAGAGTCTTGCTGTAACTTTTCTTGTTCTTTATACAAATCCATTATCTTTTCCATTTATTAGCTAATTCATTCAGACTTTTTCTGTTTTCAGCTTCTAAAAACTCTGGTTTTATATCAACTCCAAATGCCTCTTTGACTTTGTTTCTAAAGCTATTTCGACTAAAATTAAAGGTGTTATAGACACTCACTTTTTTAGTCTCTGCTCTAAAAAGAACAGATGCTCCAAAATTCATTTTGCTTTTTTTATTTTTGGAATATTTTTTGCGTTCGATATTAACAATCAAACTTGATGCACTCTCTCCAAAATACTCCATAATAGAGTCACTCTTATAGACTGTACCCAATGGGTCATGAGAATCTCCTATTTTACACTCTATAAAGCCTATTTTATTCTCTTTTATAATTAATATATCAAACTCATTAGTCACTTCTATATTGCGTCTAGCTACCTGTTCTTTGTCAAAGCGTATTTTGACTCCTACTTTAGTATCATCAAAATCAAATCCATCTAATTGCAAATATATAAATGCCTCAAAAAGATAACCAAATTTTACAAAGCCCTCTTGTCCTCTAATTATATACTCATCATTAACAATACCTAATGTCTTTAATGACTCTAATATCTGTGGATAGCGTTTTTTTATCTCTTTGGTTTTTCTCTGTTTAAGCAAAAATCGTATATCAAACATTCTTTTGACATCTAAAAAGAGTAGATTTAGAGCATCCCTTTGAGCTAAGATTTCTCCTTTGTTCATCTCATCAAGTATCTCTTCACCCATCAAAATCATAAAATCCTCAAGGTTCATACTCTTTTTAATTTTTTCATTGGTAAAACCATTTTGAGTGATAATATTATAACTATTATCTTCATTATCATATGCCAAAACTTTTCCATGATTACGAAGAATAATAGAAGATAGCACTGTAAATATAGCCGTATCAGCTCCTGCTCCATTTAGATAAATATCCTGACTTTTCCCCTCAAACACTTGAGCTATTTGTTGCATATCTTTTTTACTATCTTCATCTATTTTTATCATTTTGATTTCTGTTTGAAGATTATATTTAGCATATAGTTTCTCTATAGAGACTTTTAGCTCTTCAGCAATAGCTCTCTCTTGTTTGGCATGGTCAAAAAAAAGTATATGTCTTTTGACTTTTCCTATAAAAGCATAAATAATAGGTATATACTCTATTTTCCGTGCATGAACAATAGTCAATAGTTCCATATTTTCCCCTATTCTTTGTTTTACAAAGTATAGCAGATTTTATTTAATTATTGAGATTAATTTTGTTAATGTTATTCTGATATTAAAAAGTAAGAACAGAATTAAAACTATAATAAAAAAGCTAAAGGAATAGCAAAAAGCTTTTCACCAAAGCCAACTATACTATCTCCACTATAAAAAACTATACCTAAAATATCTTTACTACTTTTTTGTTGAAAATCAATAATATGTTTAAAATCTTCTCTTTTAACACTATGTGAAGATTTGACCTCAATAGCTAAAATCCTCTCTCCTTTTTTAATAATAAAATCTATCTCTTTTTTATCTTGTGTCCTATAATAAAAAAACTCCATTATACTACTTGAGTAGTTAATATGTTTTAAAAGTTCAGCAAAAACAAATGTCTCATATATCTCCCCTTTATATCGAGAGTTCTCTAACTCTTGGATAGAGTTAATATTTAAAACATGTGAACAAATACCTGAATCTGTCAAATAGACCTTTGGAGATTTAACAAAACTTTTTCCAATATTTTCAAAATATGGTTTTAGTAGATGAATTTGATAGACTTTTTCAAGTAGTGATAGATAGTTATCAACTGTA
>Ga0256828_1001188_pt1 | contig 16576 bp, 17 predicted proteins | sample CV88metaG_FD_185993 | JGI IMG/M metagenome (GOLD analysis project Ga0256828, IMG submission 185993) | Hydrothermal vent microbial communities from East Pacific Rise, Pacific Ocean - CV88 | ecosystem: Environmental > Aquatic > Marine > Hydrothermal vents | place: Pacific Ocean: East Pacific Rise...
AAGTGTATTGACCCCTATAGAACCTGTAGAACCTAGTAAAACTATACTCTTCATTAAACCAACCCGCGAAGCAGTACCAACATCACCACGCCACCAAAAAGGTAGCCATCTATTCTATCGAGAATACCACCATGACCAGGGAGGATGTCACCACTGTCTTTTACACCAGCGGCACGCTTAAGTGAAGATTCAAACAAGTCACCAAAAACAGAAGCAATAGCAACAAATGCAGAGATAAAAAAGGCTACAGTTAAATCAACAATGCCAGTTCCAAAAAACATACCACCGAGCGTTGCGACCACAACTCCACCAACAACACCCTCCATCGTTTTTTTAGGGCTTGTTGGACTAAATGGTGTTTTTCCTATACTTTTACCAACTCCATAGGCACCTACATCAGTTAAAGCAACAACTGCTAAGAGCCAAAGAAGAGAGGATACTCCGTACTCTTCATACATTGTTAAGATGAAAAGCATTCCTGCTGTTGGATAGAGAAAAGGGAAAAAGTCTACCCATTTGAGTTCTTTGTTATACGCTACAGCTGAGGCATATGCAACACCAGCTAAGACAAATAAATCATCACCATAAGGGTATAAACCAGCTATAAGCCAAAGCCCCATTGCATAAGGGAGTAAACCATCTCGCTCTACACCAAAAAGCTTTAGTGCTTCTGTAAAAGCTATAAGATAGACTCCTCCAAGTACTAACCACATGATAAAAAAGTTATCTATAAGTCCTACTATAAAAACACCTGCTAAGAGTGCAAAACCAGTGACTACACGCTCTCTATCTGAAAAAATTGCCATAAAAATTCCTCGTTTCTTTGAGCAAAGTATAGCTTATCACACTTTAATATCTAATTTATGCAAAGGGATGTTTGTTTCTTCCAATGTATCTTCCATCGTAAGATGGGGTTCTTTTTGTTGTTTATCTGTCTCTTCATCTGCTTCTTGTCGTTGATGTTCACGATCAGGATTGATAGAGTGGTTTTCTTCTGTGGGACGAAGTTCCTCTATCTCTATTTTTTTTTCATTAGCAGCTGTTTGTGCAGCTAGATTTTGAATATCTATACGGTTGTTATGAGCGTTGGGGATGGAACTTGCTGCTGGAGTCATTTGGTTGACTACAACAACATTTCCTAAAGGACTTACAGGCATAGGGACTCCCTTTTTTTAGTCTCTCGTATCTACTTCTATAGTTTTATACTTGTTATACAAAACATTAGCACCATTTTGGATGGTAACTTCTCTTCGTGGAGTATAATCGACTAAATATCTATCTTTTGAAGTGGTGGTGAAATCAACGCAAAGACGAGCAGCTGCATAGATGATGTTCTGAGGTAAACTTTGCTTGTCAGTTTTTATGATGACATGGCACGATGGACGATCTTTCATATGAAGCCAAATATCTTTTGCCTTAGCACTCTCTAAGAGTCTAATGTTGCCTCGCTCATTTTTTCCAAGCTGTACTTTATACCCTTCTATAAAAAAAGTTTCTATGGAGTCATCTACTTTTTCTTTTTTACCCTGTTGTTTTTTTGGAAAAAGAAGCTCAATTTTTGCGACATCTTTTGCTTCTTGTACTGTGTTTATGAAGAGGTTAATATGCTCTATCTTCGAATGAAGGGACTCCTCCTCTATATGTAAATGTTTTGCTCTTTGTTTTGCTTTTTTACTCTTGTTAAAAAAAAGATTACTAATGAGAAAAGGGGTTGCATACGCTTTTTCAAGTGTAAGTTCTACTTTAGAACCATTATAATCATCTAAAAGCAGTTTTTTTGCATAAGGTTTGATGTTATGGACATTGGAAAGTACTAAGTTCCCATAATGCTCATACTTTTGTGCTTCTTGAAGAAGTTCCTCTTTTGAATCAAGTTTAGCGTAGAGTTTTTCAAGCTTTTTAAGCTTTTTAGTCAAAAAAGCAATTTTTTGTTTTTTTAGATTTTGCAGTTTTGCATTTTGTTCTTTGGCATAAACATCATATAAAAAGGTTTCAACATTTTCAAGGGGGTACTCTTGTGCTTTAAAAGGGGCAGGGGGAACATCAAGAAGTTTTTGCCCTACACGAACCTCACGAAAAGAGGAAAACAGATCAACATGACGCAATGCTTCTAACACAACATTATCTTCATCTAACAAAATCACATTGGTATATTTTCCTGTAAATTCAAACTGAATATAGCTTATTTCCTCTTTGTACGCTGAAGCTAAAGAGGTTTTAAAACGGATGATTTTATCATCATTGAGAAGTGCTACATGTAAGATATTTGCACGATTAAAGCGTTTGGATAAAATGACATCAAAAGGGGCATTATACACCTTAGAACGAGGGTACTCCTGACATTTAAAAATGCTGGAATTGGAGCGTTGCATATTAAAGTAAAGGGTATCATCTTTATCAAACACCACTTTGATAATAGTGTCACTTACTCTATAAATTGCTGTTATTTTTTTAAAGTTTTGCAAATAGTTTGTAATTTGTTTTAAGTGTGAAAGTTTCATAACAGCATTGTATCGAAGTTTAAGTAAAAGGGAAAGGAGATGTTTTTTAGATTTAACAAACGAAAAATAGAGAATGCGTTATAATTCATAAAAAAAGAGATTTATGAATCAAAAACTTTATATGGTGTCCCTTGGCCCAGGGGATGTGACATTGCTTACTTATAAAGCACTTGAAGCATTTCGTTGTTGTGATGCTATTTGTGTACCAACAAAAAGTCCTGATAATAGTTTTAACAAATCTATTAGTCATACGATAGTGCAAGATGCGCTTAAACTTTTAGGTATTACAAAAAAAATTATTCCTGTATATTCCCCTATGCGATTTTTACATGAAGATTGGGAAAGAGAAGCAGGAGTTGTTTTAGATACACTTAAAGATTATAAAACAGTATGTTTTGTGACACTTGGAGATGCTGGCATTTATTCTAGTATTTATTATTTACTTGATATTATTAAAGAAACAAATCACCATATATATGAAAGTTGTGAAGTTATCGCTGGAGTGACCTCTTTTAGTGCAGCAAGTGCTGAGGTAAAAAAAGCGTTGTGTTTAGGGGATGAAGAACTTCATATCAAGCCTATAAATCCACGAGGTAAAGTGAATGCTACCGAGATTTTAATGCGTCCAAAAATAGGTATGAGTACAGATTCTCTTGGGGAGGGAGATTTTTATACTTTTGAAAATATGTATCTTAAAGATGCTGAGATTACCCCATCAAAGATTGAGACAGTGAAAAAGTATATGACACTTTTTATAAAGTTTGCTTCACGAGGAGAGAGAGCGTTTTAAATGCTCTTTTCTATCTTTCTATTTTCGCTGGTTCACATTTTGTGATTACAAATGACAAGCCTAAGTTATTAAATATATAGTAGTCATTCGTAGTATATGCTAAACCTAAACTTTTTTTTGCCATTATATAGCTTCCTGTAGCATTAGAACATATAAATGCTTTTACTTTTGGATCTTTAAAATAGTGTTCAAATTTATTTAAAATTGCTTTATCAACATTTGGGCGAGAAACACTTTTTGCTTCTGCAAATGAAACTAGATTTATCATTAAAATCATCATTATCATTATTTTTTTCATTGTATTGTTCCCTTGTTCTTTTTATATCAATATTGTAACTGAATTAATATTTACTCTAAAGTTTTAGCTTCAAATTCTTGTGTAATAGTGTCTATCTCATTATGACAAAGCTCTAGTGTTTCAAAGAGATTTTCTACTTCCTCTTCTTGGAGTGCTACTTTTTTAGAAAGTTCCATAAGTGTAGCACTTTCTCCTGCATTAGAAGCCTCAACTAAGCTTACATGTAAGTGTTCTAATTCCTCTTCTAAATGCATAATTTTTGTTTCAAGCTTTTCAGCATTTTTTCTTAAAGGTGCAAGTTTTTTGTTGCGTTGGCGTATGCGTTCACTTCTAAGTTTTTTGTTCTCTTTAGTGTTTGATTTAGGTGCTTTTTTCGTAGTGTTTTGTTCCTCTTCCTCTTCCCATCCGATTTTTGTAAGAAAGTCATCATAGCCACCATCAAAATACTCAGCACCATTTTTGTTAAAGATGATAAGTGTATCACATACACGACGCAAAAGCTCTTCAGAGTGTGTTACAAGGATGGTTGAACCTTTAAATGCTATGATTGCTTCAGTTAGTGCTTCAATGCTTTGCATATCGAGGTGATTAGTAGGTTCATCGAGGAGAAGGAGGTTGATTTCTCTTGCTATAATTTGTCCTAGCATGACACGAGATTTCTCTCCACCTGAGAGGAGGGCAACTTTTTTTTCTGCCATAGAACCACTAAACATCATTGCTCCACATATGGAACGCACTTGTGCTTCTGAGAGTTTTGCATTTGCATTATAGATTTCATCCATGATTGTATTGTCAGGATTTAGGTGGTTGATATTTGTTTGTCCAAAGTGTGCCATAAGTGTATTCGTATTGTAATGGCATTGACCATGTAATGGTGTAAGCTCTTTAGCTATAAGGTTTAAAAGTGTTGATTTTCCTTTACCATTTTTCCCTATGATACCTAAAGTTTTTCCTTGTGCAAGAGTGAAATTAATATTTTGAAAAAGAGTATTTTCAGGGGTATAACCAAAAGAGAGTTTTTCTACTTCTAGCAAGACTTTAGCAGGTGTTGCCTTATAATGAAACAAAAAATCTAAACTACTTTCATGTGTGAGATCTTCTAATCGATGCATCTTTTCAAGCTGTTTTACTTTAGATTGTGCAAGAGATGCTGTAGAGGCTCGGGCTTTGTTTCGTGCTATAAACTCTTCAAGTTCTTTTACTTTTTTATCTTGTGTTGCTTTTGTCTTTACATGTAATTCTTCATCTTGAGCGAGTTGTGTATAAAATTTTTGGGTGTTCCCTTCTAAAATTTTAAGTGATTTTCTTACTAAACCCATTGTATGAGTACAAACACTATCCATAAAATTTCTATCATGAGTAATGAGAATAATCTCTCCATCAAAATTGCGTAAAAATCCTTCAAGCCATCTCATAGAAACAATGTCAAGGTAGTTGGTAGGCTCATCAAGTAGGAGAAGATGAGGTTGTGTTACAAGAAGTTTTGCAAGATTAATTCTAATCTGATAGCCCCCTGAAAAAGAGAGAGGATTTTTTTCTAAATCTTCTTGTGAAAATCCAAGTCCAAAAAGGATTTTCTCTACTCTGTAAGTATCGTATTGCATCTCATGTGCAAGTGCAAGTGATGCTTCTTTTATGAGGGTGTCTTCACTAAAGTGGAGATGTTGTTTTAGTGATCCTAAATGGTAATTTTTGGGGATGATGACTTCACCACTATCTGGATGTTCCTCTTGCATTATGATTTTAAAAAGTGTTGATTTTCCACTACCATTTCTCCCTACAAGTCCCACTTTATTACCGTGGTTAAGTTTAAGGTTAATGTTGTGAAAAAGTTCTTGTGAAGAGAAGCTTTTTGAGATGTTTTGAAGTTGAATCATAGATACCTTTCTGAAAAAGAATTTTTTTATTATAGCATTTTATACTCGATGAAGAGAAAGGGGGATTTTTTGTAAAATTATGGGAAAATATGAGAAGTCTTATATCTCTTATGTTACAATGGTAGGAGTTTGATTAGTGTCTAATGAAAGGTAAGTATGAAAGTTCATAGTTGTTTTTATAAAGATGAAGTTGATTTAGAGTATTTTATCAGTTCTCATGAAATCAACTCACAAGAGCATATTTTAGTACAAATTTTTTCTGGTGTTATTGATAGTGAAAATGCTATATATATTGCAAAATTGGTTAAAAACTTTTTACCAAATGCTCATATCTTAGGAACAAGTACAAGTGGTGAACTCATTAATGGTCTTATGTATGAAGAGCATATTGTCATTTCATTTAGTGTTTTTGAACATACCTCTATTCGATCAAAACTTTACCATTTTAATTCAGATTTTGATATTACTCTTATTCAAAAAGAGATTATTCAAAAAGATACTGTTGCACTCATTGTTTTTAGTGATGGTTTAGAGAGTGATGCAGAACACTTTATAAAAGAACTTCATAGTATAAATCAAAACATCACCATTGCGGGTGGACGAGCAGGAGATAATGCTACATTTGTAGAAACTTTTATTTTTAATGCAGAAGAAAAAAGTGAAAATGGTTGTGTTATCGCTTCTTTAAATGGAAAAGAATTACAAGTATATAATGATTACTTTTTAAATTGGACACCCATAGGAAAAGAGATGCTTGTTACAAAAGTGGAAGGTTCTACACTATATGAACTTGATGGAACTTCCATTATAGAACTGTATCGTAAGTACCTTGGTGATGATGTGGTACGCGATTTACCCCGTTCTTCCATGCCTTTTCCTTTAATTTTACAAAAAGGTAATATTTGTGTTGCTAGAGATCCCATTCGTGTGAAAGGGGATGCGATGGTTTATGCAGGAAGTTTTGAAATTGGTGATATTGTTCGTTTTAGTTTTGCAAATATTGAGGATTTAACAGATAATCTCGATAGGAATTTTCATACATTATCAAAAAATCCAGCGGAGGGGATTTATATCTACTCTTGTACCGCACGAAAGGCACTCTTAAAAGAAAAACTTTTAGATGAATTTAGTGTACTAAACTCTCTTGCACCGACAGTAGGTTTTTTTACTTATGGGGAATTTTTTCAATCAACACATATTGCTGAAGTTTTGAATGTTACAACCACTTTTTTAATGCTTTCTGAATCTAAAAAGATTGAAAAAAAAGTATTTCAAGAGATTAAAATTCAAGAGTTTGATCCTGTTAAAAAAGCACTAACACATCTAGTAAAAGTAACAACTAAAGAGTTAGAACATCTCTCGACCCATGATGTACTGACTTCATTGTATAATCGTCAAGAATATATTAAAGTCATGAGTAAACAGCTAAAAACAGCACAAAGATATAAAGAAAATTTTGGATTGATTCTTATAGATATTGATCATTTTAAACAAGTAAATGATACCTATGGACATAATGTTGGTGATAAAGTTCTCATAGCCTTTGCTCATGCTATTGTAAAAAGTGTACGAGCAGATGATTTTGTTGGTAGATGGGGTGGTGAAGAGTTTGTTGTTATTGTAAAACATGCAGGGAAAAAAGAGCTTGAAGTGTTAGTAAAAAAATTACAAAAAGCGATAGCAAATATCCATGTAAAAAATATTAAAAATCTTAGTGCTTCTTTTGGGGTAACTGTATATAAAGCTCAAGATAGTGATGAATCTATCTTTAAGAGAGTAGATGGAGCTTTATATATAGCAAAACAAACGGGTCGTAATCGTTCTATATTTAAGTAGTAAGTGCTTTAAGACTTTTAAGGGTGAGTAGTTGTAACTCTGGTGATTTTAAAGCTTTAAGTTCGCTAGAAAATCCTTTTTTTGCTACGATAACAAAGTGGGAAGCATCTATACCTGCTTTTTCTGCTAATTCTTCTAAACGATTTTTTTCACTCTTTTTTACTTTTGTATCTGTATATTTGCATGAGCCTATAAGTACACCATCTTTTGTTTTTTTGTAGAGATCAAATTCGACATCTCTATCAAAATAAGGTTGTGCTTGAAGCATCTCTTGTGTAAGTGCTGTAAAAGTATGGGCTATAAACTCTTTTTCTCTGTTTTGCCATCGTTGTGCAACCTCTTTAAAGTCACCATCTCTTATACCTTTGAAAAGGGGAGAAACAAAAGCAAACCAAAAACGCAAAAATGGTGTTGTAAAGTAGAGACGATTATCTATAGCTTCTCGTTCACTCCATGAGGTAAAAGTTTTTGGTGATTTTAGTATTTTTATGATACCTCTTTCAACCAAGTCTTCTATCGCTTTATCGCCAACTTCTGTAGTGACATTAGCTCTTTTATATACAGCATGAACTTTACCATCGCTTAATGCTATGGCACTTAAAATGCTATGATAAAGAGGTAAGCCAGTGGTAAGGTCTGTAATGTCGTTACGAATATAACCATAATCTTGAAGTATAAATTCCTCTATAAGGTCATAATTTGTTTTAGAGGTATCCATTTTCCCCCAACCAACACCACCAAAGATGGCAAATTTTTCTAAAGCATCTTCCATATTTTTAGGAGAATGCTCTTTGTAAAAATGTTGAAATTGTTTCGTGAGAGATTGTGTTTTATCTATAATAGTAAAGCCTTTTTTATGACATTATACACAAAATACTCTTAGTTTTTAAACTCTTGCATTTCGTGTTGTAAGTTATCTACATAAGTTTCCATTGAACTTATTTTTTCGTTAATGTCATTGAGAATATCTACAAGCTTTGAACTATCTGTTATGGTGTGATTAATCTCTTCTACTATAGAAAAAGAGGAGTCTTTTACGATAGAGATGATAGAAGAAATTTCAACCGCAGCTTTTTGACTTCTTTCTGCTAGTTTTCTTACTTCATCTGCAACGACTGCAAAACCTCGTCCATGTTCCCCTGCACGAGCAGCTTCTATGGCAGCATTGAGTGCAAGAAGATTTGTTTGGTCTGCGATATCTTTGATAAGATTGACCATCTCTTCTATGGAAGCTGTTGAGCTATCAAGGGATTGTGCTTTTTCTCTTAGACTCTCTTGGGTATTTTGAAAATCATTTGTTGCCCATTCTAAAGAACTTTCAACTAACCCTTTCGTTTCTGTTGAGTCTGTATTTATATTGTTAACCGTGTTTTCAATATCACCTATAATACTTTGTAAATTTGTGATGATTTGATTAACAGGTGATTCAAGAAGTTTAATATCTTCATTTTCAATATGAACAAGATCTTTTATCTCTTTTTGTGCTAAGCGTTCTAGTCTTTGAATGAGCGGTAAAATGGCTGATTCTAAGTATGTTTTACGCTGAGCAAATTCTTCTCGTCTATCTCTTACTATGACATAAGTTCTTTCTAGGATATTGTTATGAAACACTGGTATAACATAAACAAAAACAGGTATAACTTCTTGCGATTTGTTAATGAGTTCTGCTGTGCCATAGCCTGAAGTTTTCTCTTTCATATCGTACTGACTAACAATTTTACACACTTTACACTCTTGAGGATTGATAGGCCAAAGAACTTTTCCTGCACCACTAATGTTTTCTAGTTCGGTTGCATTCCAACCCGTTAGTGTTTCAAAATCTCTATTCCATTCGATGAATTTTCGATTTGGTAAAATAGCAAAAAGAGCAACAGGGTAGTGATGTTTAAACTGGTTCCAGTAGAAGATTTCTCTTTCTTGAATCTCAAAAATTGTTTGCATTTTTGTAGTTATATCTTCACTACTTAAACCTTTTTCATCCTCTTGAGAGATATAAATACCCGAAGATTTTAAAGTTTGAATCTTTGTTTCTAAGAAAGAAAAATCATATTTTTTACTTTTTTTTGAAAATAACCCCATCACACATCCTCTTTTTAAATTATGGGTATCATCATATAACTATTGTGCTTATGTAGTTATAAAGTTCATTATTAGAAAATGGTATAATTAAAAAAATAAAAAAATAAAAGAGAAGAGATGAAAGTACTTTTTATCGGTGGTATCAAAAGTGGTAAATCACAATCTGCTGAAGATTATATTAAAAAAAAATTTCCTACCTCAAAACCTATCTACCTTGCGACAACAGAGTTTATAGATGATGAGATGCAAGAAAAAATCGCACTTCATAAAGAGATGCGTCAAGAGCATTTTGTGACAGAAGAAGAAGCTTTACATATTAAAAACGCTATAACAAAACAAAATGGTGCAGTGTTAGTAGAATGTTTAAGTATGTGGATTAACAATATGCTTTATCATGAATATAGTGAAGAAGAAATAGTAAATGAAATCTCTCATGTAATGGCAGTAGAACAAGATGTTGTTTTTGTGATTAATGATGTAAGTTGTAGTGTTGTTTCTGCGAATGCGCTTACACGAAAATTTGTTAATCTTAATGGAAAAGTAGCGCAAATCGTTGCTAAAAAATGTGATGCTGTTTTTCAAGTGATAGCTGGTATAAGTGTACAAATAAAATGAAAAAAATTTTCGATGGTTTTGCTCTTGCTGTTTCTATGTTGAGTATTCTTCCATTTTTTAAAGTACATCATTTTTATAAAGGTATTAATGGTTATAGTGTGATGTTTTATCCCTTAGTTGGGTTAATGCTTGGGATGATTTTATATCTATCTTATACTTTCTTAGGCACAGTTATGCCAGAAGAACATACAAGAGTTTTAGTCTTTAGTTTATGGGTAATTGTAACTGGTGCTTTACATCTTGATGGATTAAGTGATACCATTGATGGGCTTTTTGTTCCTAAAGAAAAAGCATTACAAGTGATGAAAGATTCCCATGTTGGTGGTATGGGTATGGTGTTTACGAGTGTGTTTTTACTAGTAAAACTCTCAAGTTTACTCGCTATATCTCATCTTTTTCTTATTATTCCTATTATGATGTTAAGTCGTTTTGGGGCAGTGTTTATCATCTACAATTACCCTTATGTTCATAAAAATGGTATGGGTGCTTTAGCGAAAGAAGAACTTACACTAACACACTATATACTAACAGTTTTGTATGTTAGTGTTATCACTTTTTACTTACATGTAGGCTTACTTTTCTTTGTAACACTTTGTGGTGCATACTGCTTAAGTAGATGCTTTTTACAACGTTATGGTGGATTGAGTGGAGATATGTATGGCTTTAGTATAGAGATTCTTGAACTTCTTTTACTGAACTGTGTTGTGATAGGTATGTTATGACTATAACACTTTTGCGTCATGCACAAGTTGAAGAAACTTTCATAGGTAAGTATAATGGACATAATGATATAGGTCTAAGTTGTCAGGGTAAAGAAGATGCTAAAAAACTTGCACAACACTTTTCTCATCAAGAATTTGATGGTGTTTTCTGCTCTGATTTACGACGAGCTAAAGAAACATTAGCACCCTTTGAACAAGTTTCACAAGCTTACTATACAGCATCATTAAGGGAAAAATCGTGGGGTATTCATGAAGGGCTTAGTTTTGAAGAAATTTGTATGAAGTATAAACTACACTATGAAAATTTTGAACAATGGATAGCACTACTTGATGGAGAAGATTATAAAGTATATGAGCAACGAATTAAAGATTTCTTTGAAATTTTTTTATATAAAAAACCTTTAAAAAATATTTTGATTGTTACACATGCAGGGGTGATAAGAACACTTATAAAATTTACATTAAATATCTCTTTAGAAGAAAGTTTTACTCATAATGTTGCTTATGGTGGAAAAATTGTATTTCATACAGAACATAAGCATTTTACGTATGAGACTATAAAATGAGAACAAACTGCAAGAAATGGAGCAAATCACTCATCTATGATGGAGATTATTTGCTCACTTTTATACTGGAAGTATTTTTAATATAAAGTATGTATATTATTTAAAGGAAGGACTTTTTACATATGCTATAAGCTCATTTTCATAAACAATTAGCTACAATCTTACTCTATTTTAAAAGCTTTTTTAGTAGTTAAATAATGCATAAAGTATCTAAGAGAACACCGATAATAAGGACTTTTAGAGAATGCAATAGTTAGAATATAAACAAAGCAAATGGTTCTGTGTCCGAGTGGCCGATGGTGCATCCTTGGAAAGGATGTGTACTTAACCGTACCGAGAGTTCGAATCTCTCCAGAACCACCATAAGTACTACTTTCTTTATTCCTTTATTTTTATACTTAGCGTAAGAACAAAATGGTGATGTCTTCTTCTAAGTAATCATTTTGTGTTTTCATATACTTTACATGTAAGTGTGTTAAGAGTTGTTGTATATCTGTATTTGTAAAGTAATTATAGGTAATTGAATGCTTATTTGCATAAAGAGCATTAAAGATAAAGCCTTTTTTTGCATGCTGGTAACAGTTATGTATGAACTGATAACTTTCAAATTTTGTAAGGGTATTCATAGCCCCACTACAGATATAAAAATCTCCTATAGGTAGAGAGCTTTCTTTTGTAATATCGGCATAAACAATCTCCTGATTTGTTGTCTTACGAGCAATTTTACACATAAAATCAAGACAATCTATACCAATGTAGTTATTTACTTTTATGTGATGTTTTTGTAAATAATTATAAAAATCTCCAAAACCACATCCCGCATCTACAAGTGTATAATTATATAAATCTTTAGGAAGCATTTGTAAAATCACCTTAAAACGAATCTCTTGAGATTCTTGAGAATGCCACTGTACACCTTTGGCTGTTTGGGCATAACGCTTGAGAGAAGCTGTATAAAATTTTTTAGTATTTATGCGGGGCATTGTTCTCCTTTATTTTTGTATAATAGCACAAGATTTCTTCAAAGGAAAAAGTATGAGAGTTGCAGTTGTTGGTCTTGGTGGTGTTGGTGGTTATTTGAGTGCAAAGTTTGCAAAGGCTGGTATTGATGTTGTTGGATTTGCTCGAGGAAAGCATCTTGAAGTAATAAAGCAAGAGGGTATCACCATAGTAGAAGATACACAAACTTGGCAACAAAAATTGCTTACATGTAAGCTTGAAGATGCTGATGGTTTTTTTGATGTTGTAGTGTTTTGTGTTAAGAGTTATGACCTTGAAGAGGTGTATGAACAGATGGCTCCACACCTTACTGATGAGAGTATTCTTCTTTCTCTTTCTAATGGTGTTGACAATGCTCAAAGACTTAAAGATATGGGAGCAATAAGGGTTTTAGAGGGGTGTATATATATTTTAGCACATCAGGAAAAAGCTGGTGTAATTCGTAAAAAAGGAAAAGTATTTGCTTGTGTTTTTGGTGGTGAACATGAGGCTACTACTGTTATGGCACAACTTTTTGAAAAAGCTACTTTACGCTATAAAGTCCCAAAAAATTCCACTGAGGCAGTATGGAAAAAGTATATCTTTATATCGGCATTTGCGACATTGACCTCTTACTATGACACCTCTATAGGTGCAATTTATGAACACCATTTTGAAGAGGCAAAAGCACTATTACAAGAGATAGCAGATGTTGCTAAAGTGTATGGTGTTAATGTGGATGCTGAGGTTGCAAAGTCACTTGAAACAGCTTCTAAAGTACCCTATGACTCCTCTACCTCTATGCACAAAGATTTTTGTGCCAACAAACGGGTGGAACTTGCATCATTGAGTGGCTTTATCGCTCAGACAAAAGGGGTGCAAACACCTCTTATGCGTAAGTTTTACAAAGCATTGCAAGAAAAAATATAAAAAAGGACATATCATGGGAACTTACCAACAGATTCACCCTAAAAAACCAGAGGGTATAGAGAAAAAAAGGGCTTTTCTTATAGGCTCGGGGATTGCCTCTTTGGCAGCAGCAGAGTATCTTATGAGAGATGGTCATATGCAAGGGAGTCAGATTACTATTTTTGAGCAAGATGGTATTGTCGGAGGTGCTATGGATGGTATGGGCGACCCTCAAAACGGCTTTGTGGCTCGAGGTGGTCGAGAGATGGAGGAGCATTATGAGTGTCTTTGGGATCTTTTTGGTGCAGTACCTTCACTAGAGGAGGAGGGACGAACTGTTTTAGATGAGTTTAAAGAGCTTAACGACCAAGACCCAAACTACTCTAATGTGCGTATCATCTCTAATCGTGGAGAGAAACATCGCTCAACTTCGTTGGGACTTGAAGATAGTCATGGCGATGAGATTATTAAACTGCTTTTGACACCTGAATCTGATTTAGGCACAGCAACAGTTGAGGAGTATTTTTCCTCCTCCTATCTTCAAACAGATATGTGGCTTTACTGGAGAAGTATGTTTGCTTTTGAACCATGGCACAGTGTAGTAGAGATGAAACGCTATATGCACCGTTTTATTCACCTTTTATCTGGTATGAGTACAATGAGGGGTTTAGTTTTTACAAAGTATAATCAGTACGATTCTCTCATTTTACCATTGAAGAAAAAACTTGAAGCACAAGGGGTGAAGTTTGTTTTTGATACAGTTGTAGATGATCTTAGTATAGAGATAATAGCTCAAACAAAAACAGTACGGGCGATACACATCACACAAAATGGGCAAGAACGAGTGATAGAAACAGATGAAAATGACCTTATTTTCTTTACAAATGGTTCGATGACAGAAAACTCTACACAAGGGGATATGCACACAGCTCCTAAGCTTGAACGAGGAGAGGGGGCTTGTTGGCGTTTATGGAAAAAAATAGCTTCAAAAGATACAAGTTTTGGAAACCCTGAAGTTTTTTGTTCTGATATAGACAAAACAAAATGGGAATCATTTACCATCACAGCCAAAGGCTCAAAATTTCGTACACTTTTAGAGGGGTTTGCTGAGAGAAGATTTTTACCACATAAAACAGCGACAGGTGGTATCATCACCATAAAAGATTCTAGCTGGTTGATGAGTGTTACAGTCAATCGCCAACCACAGTTTAAAAACCAACCTTCTGATGTTACTGTGGCATGGGCGTATGCACTTTTTCCTGATAAACAAGGAGATTATATACAAAAACCTATGAGTGAATGTAGTGGGCAAGAGCTTTTAGAGGAGCTTCTTTACCATTTGGGTGTTGATGCAGATACAATGCAAGAGTATATACAAGAAGCTATCGTTATCCCTGTAATGATGCCTTATATCACAAGTCAGTTTATGCCAAGAGTAGGGAGTGATAGACCAAAAGTTGTACCACAAGGGTGTACAAACTTAGCATTTTTAGGGCAGTTTTGTGAGATAGAAGGTGATTGTGTCTTTACTGTTGAGTACTCTGTTCGCTCAGCAATGATGGGTGTTTACACACTCTTAGGACTTAAAAAAAATCCACCAGAAATCTACCCAAGTCAGTATGACATTCGAGCATTATCAGCAGCTTCAAAAGCGATGAGAAGTGAACATGAGAGTATTTTTAAAAAACTTGCAGAAAATATTGTAAGAAAAAAATTAGAACATACAACTTTAGAGGGGTTGATATAGAATTGTTTAGTTCATTTTATTTAAGGTAGTTTTAGTATTTCTTTGTAGACTTAGAATAAAAAAAGAGGAGAAAATATGAAGCAAAAACAGATAGTTTTAGGTGGTGGATGTTTTTGGTGTATAGAGGCTGTATATAACAAGGTAAAAGGGGTGTTGAGTGCTAAAAGTGCGTACGCTGGAGGGAAGCGAGAAAACCCAACTTATGAAAATGTATGTTCAGGTGCAACGGGGCATGCTGAGGTTGTAGTTATCACTTATGATGCTGATGTGATTACACTTGAAGAGCTTTTAGATATCTTTTTTGCCATTCATGATCCAACAACACTCAACCAACAAGGGGCTGACAAAGGGACACAGTACCGTTCTGTTATTTACTATAGTGATGAGGAGGAAAAAGAGATTATTGAACACTCTATTGCCAAACATCAAGCAGAGTTTGAGAGTAAAATCGTAACAGAGGTGAGTGAGCTTCCTGAGGTGTATGAAGCTGAGGCATATCACCAAAATTACTATGCTTTAAACGCTCATCAGGGGTATTGTCAAGTGGTTATCGCTCCAAAACTTCAAAAATTTATGATGCACTTTCCCGATAAAATAGCTTAAATATGCTACACTTGGCATAACTTGTAATAAGGGCATAACGATGGATGAAAAAATATATGAGTTAGCGATAGTGGGTGCAGGACCTGCTGGAATAGCAACTGCTGTTGAGAGTTATATGCAGGGGGTACGAAACATTGTACTTCTTGAAAAAGATGAAGATCATAATGCAACGATTCGTAAATACTATAAAGATAACAAAAGAGTAGATGTTGCATGGAAAGGACAAGAGGTTGAACTTGATGGAAACATCTACTTTATAGATGGTACAAAAGAATCAACACTTGATTTTTTTGATGAGATACTCAAAAACCACTCAGTAGAGCTTAAAACACATGTCGAGGTAACTTCTATAGAGAAAAAAGAGGATTACTTTGAGGTGATGATGGCAGGGCAGAGCCTTAAAGCGAAGTATGTGGTTGTAACCATTGGTCGCATGGGAAAACCAAACAAACCAAGCTATAAAATACCACCAGCTATAAGAAAAAAAGTGAACTATACGACAGATGATTGTGGTGAGGGTGAAAAGATTTTAGTTGTTGGTGGTGGAGACAGTGCTGTTGAGTATGCTGTTGATTTAAGTGAAAAAAATGATGTCACTATATGTTATCGTCGAGAAACTTTCCGTCGTGCCAATCCAACAAACCAAAGAGATATAGCCAATGCTATCGCACATAATGAGGTACGCCCCTTTTTAGGTGTGAACATTGAGGGGCTTGAAGCAACTGAAGATGGCAAGATAAAAGTACTTTTTCAAGAGCGAGAAGCAGAAGTGTTTGATAGAGTGATATACGCTATAGGTGGAACAACACCAAGTGGCTTTTTGGCAAGTTCTGGCATTGAAGAAAAAGATGGCAAACCTGTTCATAATGAATACTATGAAACAAATATAGCAGGGCTTTTTGTTGCAGGTGACATCACTCAAGAGAGTGGAGGAAGTATAGCACTAGGGCTTAATCATGGGTATGCAATAGCGTGTCACATTGAGGATAAGTGTGATTCTTCTTCAACTGTATAATGATGTATAAGTTTGATAATAATCATAACGCTTATCACTT
>Ga0256828_1001189_pt1 | contig 16576 bp, 7 predicted proteins | sample CV88metaG_FD_185993 | JGI IMG/M metagenome (GOLD analysis project Ga0256828, IMG submission 185993) | Hydrothermal vent microbial communities from East Pacific Rise, Pacific Ocean - CV88 | ecosystem: Environmental > Aquatic > Marine > Hydrothermal vents | place: Pacific Ocean: East Pacific Rise...
TTTAAATAATATAACAGATGTCCTTAAAGAAGCTGATCTAATTGAAGATGCAAACGGTGCATATACTTTTTTAGAAAATTGTAAAACATTAAACTTTGCAGATAGCTGGGAATATGAACTGGAAAAACCAAGCGAGAAACTTATTCATACTTTATATATTATTAATGAGGCTGCAAAGCAAATTGTAGAAAAAGTGGAGAGTGATAATGAGTGAGTTAAACAGACCAGATCATTATCTTATTGGTAGAAAGATTGATACAAAAGAGATACTGGATCTAATCCTAAATAGTGATGAGTTAAAAAAGTATCAATTAACACCCTCTCAAATATTTGATTTTGCAAATATTTTAAAATACAGATTGCGTGCAGGTAAAAAAGAGATTGCAACTATTGGAGATGATATAGGCAAAGTACTTGATTATGAAAAGAGACTTGCAAATAGTTTTGATGAGAGGATAGAGGAGGATAGTGATGGAAGAGATTAAGTTTAAATATTATTTTGAAAACTTGCAGTATGGCGGAATACATAATGACAATTAAAGAAGCAAAAGACTATATTAAAAGGAAAAATAATGTTTAAAAAAGTAACAGAAGATGCTATACTCCCAACACGAGGCAGTAAATATTCTGCGTGTGTTGATGTTTATGCAAATGAGGATGTGATTATTGGAGCTGGTGAGACTAAGCTTGTTGGACTTGGTATTTGTATTGACTTAAATAAATTATCCAAGCAATTATACGAAGTGAGTTACTCTTACTTATTACAGTCACGTAATGAAGTGTTGATAAACGAGTTCGATAACTTCTTAAACTATCACTATTTACAACTAATGTTAAGAAGTTCACTCGGTACAAAAGGGTTAATACTTCCAAATGGTGTTGGTGTGATTGACTTAGATTATAAAGATGAATTGAAAATGATTGTTCATAATCCATACACAAGGTTTTCAACTTTTAACAACTCAGGAAGAGGTGCGTTAGATTGTATTGCATATAATATCAAAAAAGGTGACCGCATAGGTCAAATAACACTACTTGAACACAAGTCATATCTCTTTGGAATTGAGAGTGAAGATGAGCGTGATGGCGGTTTTGGTAGTACAGGAGAACGATAATGAAAAAAATATATAATCCAGAAAGCACAGAAACACAAAACAAAATAGTCAATGGAAATCCCACAGGTATTGCAAACTTTGTAAATCCTTCAAGAGTTATATATAAAACTATTTTTGAGGGGCAGATCGCAAGGTTTTGGAATCCGGCTACTGTTAATTTAGTAGCAGACAAAAAAGCAGTAAAAGGTTTAAGTGACGCAGAATTTAAAGCTTATGAACTTACTTTTGGAAAACTTATCTTTAATGACAGTGTCATTACAAATAGATTAATGGACAACATAAACAACATTATTACAGATCCGATAGCTAATGCTTGTATAGCATTTCAAAGTGGAGAAGAAGCATTACATAGTTACAGCTACGCTTTTATAGGTGATGATGTTCTAGGAAGTACAGAAATTTATGAACTCTTTAGAAAAGATGAACAACTAAAAACACTTGCAGATAAAATTAACGCAAGATACAATATATTTGATGAAAACAGAGAGATCTCTGATAAAGAAAAAGCATTTGCGGCTATTGCAAATCTTTGTCTTGAAGGTGTGAGTTTTCCTGCTGGTTTTATAGTTGTATGGGCACTTGGAAGCAAAATGCAAGGAAGCGCCAGTATGATTACAGAGATTAGCCGCAATGAGCTAGGCTCACATCTTCCACTCTATGTAAATATTTACAAACATATCAAAGAAGATACAGGTGTGAATATAGATAAGTTAGCAAGAGAAACAGTGATACAGGCGGGAGAAGATGAAAAACAATATCTTTTATACTCTACAAAAGGCGTGATGGGTTTTAGTGAAAATTCTATTAATAATTTTATGGACTGGATAGTAGATAACAGACTTAGAGAATTAGAACTCGAGAGGCTTCCACAAGCCATAAATATAAATGATGGACTCATAAAAATATTTAAAAGCTATTCAGAACTCAATGAAACAAAAACAAACTTTTTTGAGGGAACTGTAAAAAATTATTCAAAACAGAGTTTAGATATGGATGATTTTTGATTTTTTTAAAAAGCTTATAATATGTCAAAGATAAATGAGGAACTCATGCACAATACAATCAATAAAATAAATGGCTTAAAATCTTCTTCTACAATTATGGATGATCCGTTATGTGTTAGAACAGAACCATTAACTTATGATATGCTAGAATATGCAGCAAGAAAACTTATGCTTCACACACATCCACTCTATGCAAATATTATTTTAGTTGGGAAAAGAGATTTTAAATCTTTAATGATCAGAGCTATGTACTATTCAGGAAAACAAATTATCAAAAGAAATTATAATTCCACTGGTAAAAAAAATAGATATATAAAAACTGAGATAATCCCTAAAATGTATATCATAAATAATAATACTATATTATGTGGATGTATTAAAATTGTTAATCATGAATATTAATAATAGTATCTATAACCCCACTTGCCATCTCACTAGACTGTAAATAGTTCATAGTGAGATACTTGCTTATAGTATTTGGATTGTTGTGCCCTAATGCACCACTGAGATGGATTGAATTTATCCCTTGCTCTGCCATTGCAGATACTATTACATTACGAAGATAGTGTATGCCAAATTTATCATCATTTAACTCTCTCTTCACTTTATCTACTATCCTGCGTATCTCTACAAGATGACTGCCAGTAGCACGAGAATAAAATACCCACTCATTTACACGAGGTATTAACTTCAAATTATCTTTTATAACGTCAGGTAAAAATATCTTCTGCTCTTCATTGTTCTTTGTGTTTCGCAGTACATAGTAATCATACTCGAAGTTTATATCTTCCCATTTTAGTGTAAGTATTTCTCCACGTCTTCTGCCTTGCATAGCAAAAAGAAAGATGCTCAAATAAAAAGGATCCTCCCCGTACACTTTATAAATAGCTTTATGAATTTTCTTCAGTTCATCACTTGCACCGGTGACTATCTTTTTAGTTTTTGGAAGCTTTACTTTTATACCGTCAAGAGGATTAAATGATATTATTCTGTCTGCTATTGCATTTTTAAAAACAGGTGCGAGTACCTCGATGGTTTGTTTTACTGTTCTTGGTGCAAGCTCTGCTTCTTCTTGATATTTAATACTCTCACGTATATGTATTTGGCGAATATCTGCAAGCTGCTTTGTTCCTATAAACTTGCTCACATATCTTTTGTAGTGACTCTGTAAAGTCCTTGCATAACTTGTTTTTGGCTGTAGTTGAAAATGCTTTGAAATATAATCTTCAAATAAAATTCCTTTATTAACAACTCCATCACGCTTCTCATTTTTGATTTTCATAAGTTCAGTTTTTGCATGAAAAACTTTGTCTTTTTTCCCCCAACTTATTTTATCACTCAGATCTATGAGTCCTCGATACCTCTTTTTTTCATACACGAAGTTATAATAAAAAACAGTATAGCTCTTATTTGCCCATAAATTATTCTCAACTTTATGAGGGTACTCTTTTGCATTGATAGCCATCTACATAATCCCTATTTATTTCAATGGGTGTTCACTTGGGTGTTCACTTTGTGGATAGAAGTATATAGAAAAATATATTAATGTAGAATTATAACTCCACAAAATAGGGAATTATAGAACTATATATAATTATATATATGTATGACAAACTGTCTCATAACCGAGCGGTCGAGTGTTCGAGTCACTCAGAACCCACCACTCTTAAACCCCCTAAACAACGACATTTCAAACAAAATCTAAAAATACAAAACATACTTTAATTTTTTTAGGTGTTCACTTGGGTGTTCACTTATGTGTTCTTTTTCTCAGGTATTGACTGTTTTTCCTGCTCACTTCTCATAAGTTGTTCAAGCTGTTCAACTGTCAATTCTTCCAACTCTTCAGGAGAGTAGTTCCCATTTGCATTAAATATAATTGTCTCAGCACTCTTACCAAATCTTGCCTCTTTTGCAAGCTTATGAATTTCACTACTTGCTTTGATGTCTGCTTGCTTGATCTTTGAAACATCTTTTTTAACTTGGTTACTGAGTACAATACTACTAAGCATTGAGTTTTTAAACATCTGGGCATCAAAGTAGTCAGCCTGTACCGATGCAAGCATGGTGATGTCAGCTTCTGCCTGTGCCTGTATCTTTTGATTGTCACTTGCTATGTCTAGGATACCATCTACTTCAATACTCCCTTGATCTGTAACACCATGATACTTGCTCACACTCTTTTTAAGTTCATCATAAACAGAGGTAGCCTCTAACTCTTTGCGTAGTTTCTGCGCTGTCTCTTCTACTTTTTTAGCTTTAGATCCTTGTAGCCAGATTCCACCATACTCTTCTCTATCATCATTCTTCCAGTCAGAGAGTGTACTGAGACCGACACTCTCCTGTTTAGATATATCACTCAGAGTCATATTCATTACTTCAAAAAGTGCTCTACATCTAAATCTTATCTCAACATCATGTGCCATTACTTCTCTCCTCCCTGTGCATCATCAATTACATTTTGTACTTGCTCTATTATTTTCTTAAACTGTGTATCTCTCATCTCATAAAGTGCTTCTATCTGTTGCTCTTTATCACTCTTTGAGAGTTTCTTATCATACATGATATGCTCTGCCTCTACTTTTACTTTTGATAATGCTCTGTTGTACTTGTTTAAAGCAGCACTTATTGCGATATATTTTTGCTTTTCTTTATCACTTACATACTCTTTCACATCTTTTGCATTATCTTTATATGCCTCTTTTTTCTTTTTATCAAAAGATGCTTTAACTGCATTTGCTTTTTGCATAAGTTCATAATACTTCTCACTGTATTTTGTGCGAACAGATAGTTTCGGAGCAACAAATCTATATGTCATAAACTCTAAAGCATTGCGGGAAAAAGGTCTTTCTCCCCAGTCTCTTGTGTTCCAAAGAATATTCTCTGTTGCTTCCTCTATCATTTTTGCAGTAAGCCCAAGATACCCATCCACGTAGTGCTGCATTTTAATAGGACTTGCACCTATCTTCTTGCCGATAGTCTTATAAAGAAGAGGAGTAGTATTAAAATACTGATCACTAAGATCATCAAGGTTTTGTAAATTTGACGGGATGATTGGAGATCCTGTCCAGTTCTTATTTGTCATATCCTCCAATACCGGTTGAAACAATCCGCTCACATCTCCTATACTGAACATAGTTTTCAGGCTCCAAAGAAAATCATGTGCAGCATCTTTCCCCTCTTTTGTATATATTCCATCTGCTATGATCTCAGGGATAGAGGAAAAAGCAAACCCTATATCATACGGACGTGGTATTTTATAATGTTTATCTCCTATAAATATATGCCAGTACATTAGCTTTGCATCACGAGTAAGTTTTTTGTATCTGTCATCATCTCTGTTTGCAAGCCATAAAGCGAGGGTTGCTCCCATGATAAGACCACCGGTTGCATATATCTTTAATTTGTGTTTTTGAATTTCACCCATATTGTTTCTAAACTTAACAGCATTCTTCAACTTCATCTCAGCGTTAAGTGAAAAAATCCTGCGTGCTGTTTTGTCTATCCCTAAAATCCCTGCTTTCATAAAAGGAACAGTAGCCATAAATGTTCTAAATGCTTCTTCGCTTCCTTTTATTGCAAAGTCCGTACTCACTTCTCTGGCTTCATAGGCGCTCTGCATATTGCTCTTACCTGCTTTTTGTGCAAGTGCAAAATCTCCGATACGAGTTCCATACTCAAATATATCCGCACCGTACTCCATCGCACTTATAGCACGCTCAAGTATATTAAAAGAACGTGCAACATCAAGCATCTGCATAGCTTCATTCTCTCCTCCAAGTGCTGTTCTGCGCGTACCATATCCGGCACCGCTTGCCATAAACTCTTTATATGTTTTTGACTTTGTTATAAAGTGATATGCTCCACTCATACTTGAAAGCAGAGGTATAAAATTATTTTTACTAAGTACACCACCACTCACTGTATCTCTTGCAAAGTTTGTAAGATAAAATAGAGGGTTGTTTGTAATGTTCCATGTCATAATATTTTTAATGCTCATAAGACCTTTTACAAACGTAGAGTGCTGTACTGACGAGAAAGAGGATAGAGCGTCCACGAGTGCTGCATCTTTTGTCTCAAAGTAAACTTTCTTACCATCAATGATAACACTGTCTATAAAACTTCCACCCTTGCCTTTAGGCGGATTTCCATGTGTCCATACCTCTAATGTTTTAGGATTAAGTAAGAGATTATCTTCTATCTCTTTTACATCATAAAACTCTTCACTCTCACTCTTTCCGCTAAGTACCATCCCGTCTTTTGTGATAGTAAGACCAAGCATAGCCATCACCGTAGCTACTTTTTTGGCTTGTGCCTCTGCCGTATCTTTAACAAGTTTACTCTCAGTGCTTACACGTGTTGCATATACTCCTCCCATTCCGCTATCTTCTAACATTTTATAGAGAGACGATTTCCCTCGTGAAATTAATGCCTGCTTGATGTTGTTGCTTACACCATCTACGATGTTCTCCATAATGTTCCCGAGCGAGTGTGTACCACCGGTCAATCTTTTCCCAAGTGCAGATGTTACAACAACACTTCCATTGTCAAGGCTCTCTTGGACTCTGTTAAATGGTACATAGTTCTTGTTCATCTCTTGAAACGTCTCTTTTTGTTCAGGAGTTATCAGGTCCATGCCGACATAAAAGTCAAGCATAGCATCATTAAACTCTTGATACTCATCAAAGATCGTTGCAAATTCAGGATATATCTCTGCAAGCTTCAAGTCAGCTGCTATATCTTCACGCTTAATGAGATTTTCTCTGCCTTGTTGCATGAGTTCATCTGCTCTTTTTGCTACAAGATAATCTCCAAGAAGTCTTACTCTCTCTGGACCATGTTTTGTAGCACTCTCAAATATCTTATTAAGAGGTTTACCACTGTATGAAATATCTCCATTTTCTTTAAGTATTGGTACTCCTATGTTCATTGCACTGTACATAATTGAACTTGCACCATTTACAAGCTGTAACATTTTATATGGACTGTATAGTGCATCTCCTGCAACATCACCGCGCACATCAGCTTCTATTCTTTTAATAGAGTGCAGTGAATCTATAAGCTTTTGTCTCATGTCTTTTGCAAGTTCTTTTTGTGACTGTTGTATCTTCTTCGCACCGTTGTCTAGTTCTGCACCGATATACTTACGAACTCCTGCACCTTGGTAATAGTAAGAGTGCATCTTCTCCTGTAACGTGTGCATCTTCTTATTAAGTGACTTGTCTTTTGCAAGAAGCTTCTCAAAATCTTTTATCATGTCAGGAGCTACAAGTTGTAGCTCATTGTAGTTTGTAAGCCATCCTCTGACAAACTCTGCAAATCCCTCCTTGAGTACCTCTTTTGGTTTCGTTGTATAGCTAAGTGCTTTTACCTCTTCTTTGTTCTTTAAAATTATGCTGCGAAAAAAACTCCCTTTTGAGCTCTTTGTTTTGTTGTTGTAAAAGAGGTCAAGATAGTGTGCCATCTCATGAGCCATTATTTCAACATCACTGTAACTTTTTAATCTGATTGAACTGTCCGCTTTCTTGTAAACACCAAGTGCGCTCGTGTTGTGGAGTTTTGCTTCATAGAGACGACTACCGACAATATCAGAGAGATAGACTCTTACACTGTCTGCATTGAGTGGTTTATCTATACTCGGGAGTGTTACCTCTTTTGAGCCTATCTGTATCGTTCCTGTTTCACTTCTTGCAGGTATTCCTGTTACGCTGTATGTAGGAATATAGTTTCTTCCCGCATCATCAAACCCATGTGCTCTTGCATAGCTGTTTGTCTGCTCTGTCATCATCTCATCTCGTGGTGATGGAATTTTCATAAAGCTCTCTTTTGCATCTTCTACTATCTCGTGTGGCACTTCCTCTTGTTTGTCATCATCTTTTTTTCTAAGCTCTGCATTTATCTCTTTGGAGCGTATCTTTTTTACATCGAGATCTTTCGCATATTTAAACTCACCCAATTGCTCTTTTAAGAGAGGAAGTTGCTGCATATCATCTTCAAGTTTCATCTCATAATCTCTGCTCTTGTCTGCTATCTTTTTGATTGTATTACCTATCTTAAGCGTAAGCCCCTCATAGCTCTGCTCTGCAATATTAAAATCAAACTCATAATCTTGATTGGCGCTTATAGTAACGATACCTGTACTACTAAGGCTTAATCCTTGTGGAGTTTTTTCCATATAGATTTTAAAATCACCCATGTTTCCTACAAGTTTGCTTTTGCCTGTAGGCATTTTCATTATGATACCTATGAGCTTTTTACCGGCATCTTCACGCTTGTCATACGACACACCGTCTATCTCTATGCCAAACTCTTTAGGCATTTTTTTACTCAGCTTGATGTCTGCTGCATAAGCTTTGAGTGTTGCATCACTCTCTTTTATCTCCGTTTCTATGCGTTTTACTTTTGTCTCTATATCATACTGTGTACGGTCGTGGTTCTTTTTCAGTGCTTCAAGCTTTTTGATCTCTTTTTTCAAAACCATATCTTCAAGTATAAGAGGGTTCCCACTGCTAAGTGCTTTCATCTCTCCCGCACTTACAGCTTCCGCACTTACATCTTCAACCTCTCTTTGTGTGATATTACCTGCACGGAGCTGTTCTATAAACTTCGCTTTTGTCTCTATCGTCTGCCACATCATAGAGTCAAGTGTATTTTTAGTTGCATATCTAAATATCTCTATCTGAAATTTTTTAGGATCTGCCTTATAAAACTCATTGCCTTGTCTGATTATTCTTCCCTCACGCTGTTCCAGATCAGATGGTCTCCATGGTACATCAAGATGATGCAGAGCCACAAGTTTGTCTTGAACATTCATACCTGCACCCATCTTGGATGTAGAGCCTAGCAGTATTCTAACCTTGCCGCTTTTTACTTTGTTGAAAAGTTCTTGCTTTTGCAGATCCGTATTTGCATCATGTATAAATGCTACCTCATTTGCCGGTATCCCTTTTGCGATAAGTTTTGCTTTGATGTCATCATATACTGAAAACTCACTGTTGAGTGCATCGAGATCATCAGGATTGAGTTTTTCTAACTCTTCGTTTGCTTTTTCATCTCCATCTTCTGCCTTTTTAATAAGTGCCTCTATCTTCGCTTTCTCTTTTGCCACTGCACCTTTAGGTGTAGAGAGATCACAAAATATTAACTGCGCACCTTTTTTTGAGTTCCATTTTTTATATATCTCATAACTGTTGTTTACAGTAAGATTTACTTTGCTTTGTGGATTGTCCTGCGCATTTGGATCTATGAGCCTCATATCCAATGCAACTTTTCTTGCTTCGCCCATTATTTTGAGCATATTGTCATCGCCCTTTTTAGGCTTCCCTTTTGGCAGGTGTTCACTTCTATATACCAAAGATCCTTCAGGGTATCTTCCGTTTTCATCTGCTACACCTATGTACTGCGCCTGCTCCTCACTTCTATCCACAACTATATTCTGTGGTTTTCCGCCTTTTACTTTTGGGATTGGCAGAGCAGGGATGTCCTCTCGTGTCACCACATCCGCAAACTGCTTGTACTCTGTAATGAGTTCAGGCATATTGTTAAACTTGCTGAGTCGTGTATTGAGCTTGTATTTTCCGCTAGGGCTTAACTCCCAGTCGCTTACTATCTCTGCATACTGTTTTACCCACGCATCGAATACATCAAGGTTCTGCTCTTTGAGCTTGTCATAGCTCAGGTATCTTTGCATGGTAAACATCTCTGCGATAGTATTTGAGATAGGAGTACCTGTTAAAAATACCAGATTGTTCCCACCGGTCTTTTCTAACATATTTTGCGTTTTTATAAAAAGGTCAAAGGCTTTCTTGCTCCCTTGCGGGTTTCCAAGACCTGCAACTTTTTGCAGTCCAGTGGTATATGTAAGATTTTTAAACTCATGTGCTTCATCAACTATAAGCGAATCTATCCCAAGTTCTGAGAAGTCAAGATTATTATCTCTTTGCACATCATTAAGTTTATCAAGCTTTGCGACAAGTCGCTCTTTTGATTTTTCTGCATCTTTTACACTTCTGCTTTTGCCATCTTCTGCTTTGAGCATATCTATGGCTTCTTGCACTCTGTTGATTTCATCTTTTATAAATCTCTTTTCAAATGCAACATCATTTTGAATTTTTGTAAGTTGCGAGTGCGCTATAATGATGGCATCATAATCACCTGTTGCTATTTTGCTCATAAGGATTTTTCTTCTTGCTGCTGTAAAATCTTTTTTACTTGGAACAAGTATGTTCGCACTTGGATAGAGTTCTATCCACTCTTTACCCCACTGTCCTGTAAGATGATTTGGTACAATTACAAGAGGTTTCTTGGCTTTATTGGTCCGTCTGAGTTCCATAACACTTGCTATGGCTGTAAATGTTTTTCCTGTTCCTACAGTATGGTCGAACAAAACAGTACCACCCTGTAAAACTCTCCACGTTCCATTTTTTTGATGCTGTCTTAGATCAATGCTGTCACTTTTACCTACAAAATTAACATGAGTACCGTCAAATGTTCTGGTAGCTTTTCTGTTGAATGTTTCATTATAGTACGCTGCAAGTCTCTCTCTTCTTCCTGCATCTCTCCATATCCACTCTTTAAACTCATCTTTAAGCTGCTCTTGCTTTTCTTGTGCTGCTGTTGTCTCCTCTGCGTTAACTACCATCTGAGGCTGTGCGGATGTTCCCACATTATCTTTTACCTGTATCTGAGACAGGTTCATAGTAGCTGTGAGTATATCCTGCACGCTTCTTCTTTTTGTACCCCATTTTGTAGAGGCTGCACTTGACGGACTTACATTTACTGCCCATTTTGCATTGTACTTTGACAGAGTGACTGTAGAAGTATCACTCCCTGCTATATACTCTACAAAATCTTTCATATCATCTATAGGTATCCATGTAGAGCCAAGTGTTACAGAGATGTCCACCGCATCAATATCTTTTGGTATGACAGTTTGCAGTGCTGCTTTATACTCTGGGTTGCTTGTTTGTTCATACTTTGTTTTTACATCCCCGCTCAGATACTCTTCTCGCGTCACCCATCCGTCATTGACATCTTCAAAGATATAACCGGAAAGATCTGATATAAGTTCATCCTCACTTTTACCTGTAAGCTCTTGCATATAGTCAAGGTTTATCTCTCCATACTCTCCGAGTGAGATAGTCAGTGCATCTTTTGCATTATCCGCTTTTGATGGTTTCATATAAGGGGATTGCGTTCTTTTTGTAAATATGTCTGCTTTTTGAGCTGCGGCTGGCTTTGCGATCTGTCCTGTTTTTTTTGCTACAGCTGCACTCACACCTTTATCGTAGTTCTTTTCAAGTGCAAGTAAAAAAGGGCTCCGTACATCATCTTCAAAAAGTCTCATATTTGTGGCACTGTTTAAATACCCGTATTTTTTTACAAAAGCATCATATCTTCCGTTGAGTTCAGCACGTACTGTTTTAAGTTTTGTAGGAGTGGCTGTAGTATCGAGTTGAAGTTTTCGCAGTTCATCTGCTACACTTACAACATCTATCATCGCTTTTATTTTCTCTATCTCTTTTGGAGTATAGGCGACCTCTTCATTTTTAGAGTTTAGTTTTGTGTTTACTTCGCTCACTTGTATCTCTGCATCTTTGTCAGGCTCACGTCTGAGTATTTTTCCATCCTTGACAAACATTGCCCCGACACGTACTTTTGAAATATCTCCATCAAATTTTGAGCTACTGTCATCTGTTTTTAAAACACTCTCATGTTTTACAATATTTGAAGCGAGTGATTTAATTGCAGCAGGAAGTAATACGGCAGGAGTGTTTTTTTCTCCGTCATACGCAATGAGGGCAGGGCTGTCGCCTCTGTACATAGTTCCGTATTTCCCCCATTTCCCAAGCATCATATCAGGATGTTTTACAAAGTATTTGTTTAAAGGAGTATCATTTACTTCTCCAAGATCCAACCACTCATCTAAGTTTGACTTCTCTCCCTTATATCTCTTTTGCAAAAAGATAATATCTGTTGTCACTTCTGTGTTTGCATTTTTGCTAAAAGCATTGTTTGGAAGTCGTATCGCACCTATGAGGTTTGCTTTTGAACCTATATACTCTCTTGCTTTTGTATTTGCCGCATCCATAAGACCGTTACTTACAACCATTGCAAGTATCCCGCCATCTTCAAGTGCATCTATACTCTTTGCGAAAAAGTAGTTATGGATAGAAAAATCTTTGAGGTGTTTTGCATTTTTATCAAAGATAGACTGAGATCCAAAAGGAGGATTTCCGATCACAAGTGAAAAATCATTACTCAGTGATACTTCCTGCAAGCCTTTGTTTTGAATGTTTGCTTTAGGATAGAGTGCTTTTGCAATTGTCGCAGTGGTGCCGTCAAGCTCAACACCGTAAAGTTTTGTAGTAGATTTGTATTTGCTCGGCATACGCCCAAAGAAATTTCCAACGCCCACACTCGGTTCTAAAACTTTTCCACCTTTAAAACCAAACCGTTTTACTGCGCTCCAAATGGCATCAACGATCTCTATACCTGTATAGTGAGCATCTTGTGTACTTCTTCTAGCCTGTGCATACTGCTCTTTATCAAGTACCTCTTGCAGCTCTTTTGCCTCTTTTTCCCACCCTTTGGCTATCGTACCGTCTGGTTTGACAAAGGCGTTAGGAAGTCCACCCCATCCTACATACTGAGCAAGTATCTTTTTATCTGCAAGTGTTGGGTTATATCCGTACTTCTGTATCTTCTGTACTATTTTTAACGCTTTGATGTTATTCTTGAATTTTGTTTTTAATCCACCTTTTACATCAAGTGTATCATCTATGTTGAAGTTATCCTCTTTTAATGGAACTTCAGGATCTCTTGTCTCACTGCTATTGATTTTGCTTCGTGGAGTTGATACCCCTTGTGTATCAATTCTTCCATCATTGACACTGCTTTGTCCACTGTCTCCGTCTGATACTGGTGCAACACTTTTTGCTTTGTCTGTTGATACTTCTCTATCATCTCTTGCAGGAGTGTCGGGTTGAACTCCTCTAGGTTCTCGTACACTTGTGTCATCAACACGTTTTTGTACGCTGGATCGTGTATCTCCCTGAGTGCTTCTTGTTTGCTTATCATCTTCTTTTACCCCTTGCTCTGTCTCATTCTTAATTATAGCACTATTTTGCTCTAATCCTGCATCAGCCTTGCTATCGGATATACCTCTATCACTCTCTTTTTCGCTTCTGCTTTTGAGTATCCCTTGCTCTGTAGTGTTTTGTACAGCTCTATTATCTTCGGTCTGAGTCTGTTGAGTTCCTGCCTCTGTTTTTGCTGTGCTACTCTCTCTTTGTCCGAGTGTTCCATCCTCTTCTCCTTGTAAATGATTATCTAACACTTGTATAAGCTCTTTGAGCTCACTCTCTTCTATAGGGTTCAGATCCCATCTTTGGCTCAGTTCATCAAAGCGTTTTACTTCATTGTCAAGATGCGGATCTCCTGCTTTGTGAAGCGCCTGCATAGCTCTGTCATACAATTCGCTCACATCACCGTTCTTTGCATCTGTCATAGCTTTGATAACATCAGCGTATGTTGTAGTGTCACTTACTACATCCTTTGCCCATGATGGAGTAATATACTGCTCACTCGCTTTTGTGTCAAAAAGTTCGCCTTGCCCTCGTGCCTCTAACCCAGTAAGTGGACTTTGCTTTGACGGTATCTTTTTCATATCTGTTGATAAGAAGTCATAAGCTCTGTTTACTTCTACAGGATGGTATTTGTTGGCGAGATGTTCTCTCTCAAGCTCTGCAATATCTGCTTTGTTATAGCTTTTCAATTCACTGTCTAACTCTTTTTGAGCCATAAGCTTTTTTACATTCTCGGCAGTAGTATCCTCACTTCCTCCGATTGGAACTATACTTGCCTCTTGTAAAGCTTCAGCCCTTGCACTTAATTTTCTCTTTTGTTTTTGAGCAGGGATGAGGCTCTCATTACTGCCTTGTCCTGTAGGAGTTTTTCTATTCTTTTGTGCCTGAATAAAAAGTTCGTTTTTTGTTTGTAGTGGTACTTCATCCAGCTGAATGTCATTGTTCGCATCGCTTATTATATTGTTTTTATTTTCATTTTCAGCTTTAATATCTGTTTTGTTCTTCCCTCTATCTTGAAGCTGTTTCACTTCATTTTGCAGATCCTCTAACTCAAACTTCTCATCTAGCGTAAGTTCATCATCAGGTTTTTCTTCAAGCTCTTTCAGCCTTTGTATATCTATGGTCGGTCTTACTGTTTTGGCTTCTTCTGGTACTTCTGTCTCTTGTGCTGCTTTAGGCTGCACATCTTCTACACCGCCTATCTCCGCTTCTAACTCTTTAAATCCTTTGTCTATTGCATTAAGCCCGTTGTTGTCACTTACATCAAGCCCATCTTGTTGTGCTTTTTGAACAACCTCTTCCTGTAGTGTAATATTATCAACTGCCTCTACGGGTACTTTTATATCAGGGTTGTTTATTATAAGGTTTTCAAATTTGGTTTGAATATCTTTTACTTTTGTATCTAGCTGCTCTTTAAATGCAACATACCCCTTGTCATTAACACTCAGGACAATGCCACCACCAAGCAGATCTTTGTTGTAAGTATCTTGTATAAACTGCTCACGCTGTGCATCTTGTTTCTCTTTTGTGATTGCGTTAAATGCCTCTGTTCCTGTTGCAGTAGCACCACTGAGAGTAGCGCCCATTCCTGCACCCGCAACAAATCCACCCGCTGCATCATCAATATATGTTCCTGCACTGCTTAAACCGTGTTTAGTGTTTTGCTCTTCTCCGAATCTCTCTAAAGGATTTTGCACTGCTTCTGTAGTTCCCTCTACTACAAACCCGTCTTTCATCTCTTTTGCTATCGTTTTCCCGACATCAGCAAAACCACCGTCAAGAGCTTTTTTACCTACTTTTTCAACAACATCTTTTGTAATTGCTTTTAGCCCGAATGTATCGAGCATGACACTTCCTATTACAGTAGGAGCAACCAAGGCATAATCTTTTTGGGACGGTGCTTTTCTCCCGTCATTCTCTGCTCTTTTCTCTGCGCTCTCTTGCAGTCTTGAAGCATAGTAAAGAGGGAGTGTAGCTACCATCTCAGCCATATCTGGCGCACTTGCTACACCCTCGCTCAGTATGTAGTTTCCTGCCTCTTGCCACGCATCAATGTCAAACACTCCACCCTTTTTAAACGCTTTTTTTGTCTCATCCCAAGTGTGTGTAGGTTTTACTTTCAGGTTGTTTTTTTCATATACAAAGTTGTTCAGCTCTTTTGCAGCATCATCAAACCACTCTTTTCTCTTTTTGTTCTGTGCATCTATCGCTTTTGTAGAGATACCGAGATACTCCATAGGCGACTTTATACTCCCTAATAGATTGTAAGTAGATTGGATTGCGTTTGATGTAAGTTCATTTGTGCGGTTTACTACTCTTTTGCCAAGTTCATAATCCTCTGCTGTAGGGTTTTCATAATCACCTGTTCCAAACAAAACAGAGTTATTGTCAGCTGTGATCTTCTCATCTTGCTGTAGAGGGGATAAACCATCTTTAAACTCTCTTGTAGCCGTGTTGTCATCACCTGCAATAAATTTGCTCTCTTGTATATTTATGGGAGTTTGAGTGTTATTCTTTTTTTGCTGTGGTATTGTTCCGTCAGGGAGAGGTGCTACAGGGTTGTTGCCTGTAGCATATTTTGTGGTATCGTTACCTTGATAGACAATATCTTTTGATGTATCAAAATAATCTTTTACTTTCTCAACTGTATCACTTATGTCAAATTTAATAACTTTATTTGCTAAATTTTCTTTTATTATATTTTTTGTATTTTCATCAGCACTCTTATATTTTTCTACATCTTTAAATTTAATATCAGCCCACTGATTAACTATATCTTTTTTTTTCTCATAAGGCAGTTCTTGAAACTTCTCATTATTAAATTCTTTAAGTAAATCATCCATAAACACTACCCTTATATTTGTAAAGTTTTAAGTGTATATTATATAAATAAAATATGAGATAACTATACGCTTTAAATGGTATAGTTATATTTGATTTTATGGGAGAAGTTTTTCTAGGAGTGTTTCATTTTCTTTTTTCTCTTTTTTCATTATTTTTTCTTTTTCTACTTGTTCTTTTGGTTTCTTAATTACTTTATTATCAGAAGTAAATTCATAAAGGTCAGGATTTTCATATACATGGATAGCAAGGGTTGGCTCTAAATTATATTTTTTAGCAATTTGTATTGCACCTGCTGACTCATCTGTAACTTCCTTTCCTTTTTCATTAGTTATCTCTGAAATATCACTATCAAAGCCTTTCAGCTTTGCAATTTGTTTAAATATCTCATTTGGTGTTTTATTAGGATCATACTTAAACCCACTCTTTCCTTTATTCGCTTTTACCAACTTCTCCTGCATACTCAAAAGCTTTTTATTATTGAGTATCTCTTTGTTCTTTGCTTCAAGTTTTGCAAGTTCTGCTTTCT
>Ga0256828_1001190_pt1 | contig 16569 bp, 20 predicted proteins | sample CV88metaG_FD_185993 | JGI IMG/M metagenome (GOLD analysis project Ga0256828, IMG submission 185993) | Hydrothermal vent microbial communities from East Pacific Rise, Pacific Ocean - CV88 | ecosystem: Environmental > Aquatic > Marine > Hydrothermal vents | place: Pacific Ocean: East Pacific Rise...
AAGAGAACGTCGAAGCATCCAACCATACAGCCTCTAAATGGTTGCTCTATGCTATTTTTTGTGGTATTGCTTTTTTAATCATCAAGTTTTCAGAGTTTTATCATATTTTTGGAGAAGGCATCACGCTGAGTACCAATAAGTTTTTCATGTTCTATCTTATGCTTACCATGTTTCATTTTATGCACGTTATGTTGGGTTCGGTCATTCTATTTAATATTTATAAAAAGACCAAAATATCAGGCTATACACCAAACAATTACCGAGGTTTTGAAACAGGTGCAGCCTATTGGCACATGGTAGATTTGTTGTGGATTGTACTCTTTCCACTGGTTTACATTATAAGATAGGAGCTAGAGATGAGAAGCATTAAAAACATCTGGATTATATTAATTATATTGACCATTTTTGCCTACCTTTTAGGATATTTAAAACTTATCAACAGCTCTCTTGTGGCTATTTTACTTATCAGTACCTTTATAAAAGGGGAGTTGCTTATTGACTATTTTATGGGTTTAAAAACTGTTAAGCTCAAATATAGACTCATTCCTATTATCTGGCTGGGTACGGTTCTTTCACTTATTGCTGTGGCATATTATTTGCCTCTTACCACAAAATTTGTAGAGTAAATTAAAAATCTACTCTACAAACCTATCATCAGATTTTTTACAACAGACCTCTTCTTGGGTCGATTTCATCCACCCTGAAAGCACTCTCCCCTCTACTTTATCAAAGTTTTCAATATAAGGTTTTATGTCAATAAGAGGGGTTCCATCCAAAATATCAACCCCTTTGATGGTCACACAGTTTCCTTCTACTTTGACCAACTCCACAACAGAAAGCCCCAATCCATTGGGGTGCATGGGTGTTCGGGTGGAAAAGACCCCTCTGGGGGTATTGGTTTTATCATTAAACGGCACCACCGAGAGTTTGGGTTCTTTTACTTTATGAAAGTAATAAATAAGATAAACATGAGAAAAACCCTCTAAATCTTTGAGTCCCTCTTCATATTCTGGGTAAAATTCAATACGAGCATAATGCTCTTTGGCTCCTTTGGGTTGAATGGGCATATTGACCAAATTCCCAAAAGGAGAGTGGATGGTGGCTATTTTTTTGAGCTTAAACTCTGTCATATTCTCTTCCTTTTTTAATGGGGATAATTATAATATGACCTTATTAATATAACTTTAAATTATCAAAATTATATCTTTATATAATGTATAGAGAGATAGAGGTGTCACCCCATCGTGACTAATTTTTTTTTAATTTTTCACTTTGAGCTTAGTTTAATCTATTTCTATTAGAATGAGAAAAATAGATTGAAGGTAGATTGGTGAAACTATATTATTACGCCCATACGGGACATAAAAATGGCTTAGATCGGCTTAAAAAAGCAACAGCACTCTTAAAAGCATTAAACAAACAAGGGATAGATACGATGCTATTGGTCAATGATTTTAGAGCGGGGTTGGCTGCCCGAGAGTTTGGGATTAATGAGTCGGTTACCATTGAGACGGTACAGGATATTGATGCCATTGCGAGCTTGGAGGATGTGATTATCATTGACTCTCCTGAGAATCATCGTGGGCGTTTGGAGAAGTATTGTACTGAATTTAGACAGGTATTTCGCATGGCACAGAGCAGTGATGATCGCTCAGAATATGGTGAAATCCTCCTTTCTATGGTATGTGAAGAGGAAGACGAGGGCTGTATCTCTTCTTTGATTATTGATGATCTCTATTTTCAGAAGTATGATAAAATTGATCGAACGGTTTTTTTCTTAGGGGACAGTGATGCCAACAAAACCATCCTCTCCCATCGGGAATTTTTTGAAGGGCAAAATATGGAATTGCTCTTAGGACACTACTTTTATGTAAAATATGAGGATGAACTTGCCAAGATATTTTCACGTTTACATGAGTCAGAAGAGTACAGTGATATTATTTGTCATAGCAAAAGAGTGGTAACAGCCTCCCTGCAATGTGCGTTAGAAGCCCGTGTCAGTGGAGCAGAGGTTCTCTATATATTAACTGAACCTTTGGATAATATTGTAGAAGAAAAATTAAGAATGTTACAAGTTAATACAGTTAAGGGTTTTGACCGAAACATATACGAACATACCGTGTTTTCTAATACTTTGGATTGTCACAATATCACCCAAAGCACCGATATAATTGCCTATAAAATCATAAAATTGCTCTAAACCGTAGAGAGACTTAATCTCTTTTGATTTATAATAAATCAAATTTATTATAAAGGAAAGGTATGAGTAATAGAAGAGATTTCATGGGTATGGCTCTGGGTGGTTTTACTGCTTTGGGTGGTATCGGTGCATTGTACGCTATGAAAAAGACTTGGGATCCACTTCCAAGTGTTAAATCTGCTGGTTTTACAACTATTGATTTAAAAGACGCTCCAGAAAATGTTTTAATAACTGAAAAATGGAGAGGAAAACCAATATTTGTTCTTAAACAGTCAAAAGATATGGTCGCCAAAATGAAAGAGGATGATAAGAAAAGACTTATCAATATTGGAGACGAACATTATGCCGTATGTGTTGGATTATGTACGCATTTGGGATGTATTCCAGGTTATCGTCCTGAAACAAAAGATTTTTTATGTGCTTGTCATGGTGGTATGTATGATAGTTCAGCCAATGTCACCAAAGCTCCACCACCAAGAGGACTTGATATTCCCCCATTTAAAATTGATGGAACCAAACTGGTTCTTGGTGAGACTGGTCCAGAATATGAGAAGATGTTGGCTGATGGCACAACATTGAAAGTATAGGAGGGTTAGATGGCACATTTTGAAAAAGCAAACAGTATAGAAGAGTGGTTGGATCAGCGTATTGGTCTAAGAACCCTTAAAAGAGTTATGCAGACTGAGTATTGGATTCCAAAAAACATCAACTTCTTATGGGCGATGGGAATGGTTCTTGCTGCAACTTTTGGTATTCTTTTGGTTTCAGGAATTTTCCTATTGATGTATTATGTTCCTGATACTAAGGAAGCATTTGATAGCGTTAACTATACCATTATGACAGAAGTAGGATATGGTTGGTTGTGGAGACATATTCATGGTGTTGGTGCATCGTTGGTCTTCTTAATCATTTATATTCACATGTTTACAGGTATCTACTACGGTTCATACAAAAAAGGACGAGAGCTTATCTGGATTTCAGGTATGTTACTTTTTGTACTCTTTTCAGCTGAAGCGTTCTCTGGATATATGTTACCTTGGGGACAGATGAGTTACTGGGCTGGTATGGTTATTACCAATCTATTCTCAGGTGGTTCACTGCATGCAGATGCTTTTGTGGAGTGGATTAGAGGGGATTATGTTCCTGCTCAAGCATTCCTTGGTCGATTCTTTATGCTTCATGTTCTTTTAATGCCACTTTTGATTATCGGTGCGATTGTGTTTCACTTTGGAACATTGAGAATCCCACACGTTAACAACCAAGATGGTGAAGAGTTTGATTATGCTGAAGCGGCAGAACTTTATAAAGCTGGTAAGAAAAAAGAGTCTAAAGTTATTCCTTTCTCTCCTGTCTTCTTGAGTAAAGATGTCTTTGTTATGGGTGTTTACTTTATTCTCTTCTTCTTCTTGGTATTCTACCACTTTGAATTTGCGATGGATCCTGTTAACTTTGACCCTGCAAATGGTCTTAAAACACCTGCACACATCTATCCTGAGTGGTATTTCTTGTGGTCATATGAGATTTTGCGACCATTCTCTACCAACGTTGGATTGATTGCATTTGCGATTGCACAGGTGATTTTCTTTACCCTTCCATTCTTGGATCGAAGTCCCAATGTTGCTCCTGCAAACAGAAGAGGTGTGTTCCACATTTGGTTCTGGGCAATGCTCGTAGATATGCTTGTCTTAACCTTTATGGGTAAACTACCTCCACAAGGTATTTGGAGTACTATCGGTCTTGTGGCTGCTATTACATTCTTTATACTATGGATAGCACTGCCAATTATCACAAAAACAGAAAAAAAGCTGTAAGGAGTAGAGAATGAATAAAGAACTAAAAATACTTGGTATTGTAGCAGCTTTTACTCTTGTACTATATTGGGGAGTTGAGCCATTTGCTCACTCTCAAATGCACAAGCATGTTGAGGGACATGGTTTAGTATATGATGGAACAGCTGACATTGAGGAGGCTTCAAAAGATAAAAAAGAAGCTAAAAAAGCATTTTGGGCTGATGTTAAAAAAATTGCAGCACTTAAAGGTGATCCTGTAGCAGGTGAAGCAACATTTGCTATGTGTGCTGGTTGTCACATGGAAGGTGCTACCAATATGGGTGGTGTAACCCCTCCTAGCCTTGACCATGCAGGTGCAATTTATGATAAAAACTTCTTAATTGCCTTGATTAAAAACCCTGCTATGGCAACCAATGTTGACCATAAATATAAAGATACTTCAACACATCCAATGGGTGGAGTAATGGCGATGGTCTCAGCGGATCAAGATATTGCCAATGTGGTCGCTTACTTAAAAGCCAAAAAAGCAGGTGAAGTAACACCCAAAGAGGCATTTACAGAAGCATGTGGAAGATGTCATGCGAACCGTTATGCGAAATTGACTCAACTTGGAGAGATTCCAAAAACCAAGTCAAATATCAAAACAGGTCAAGACATTGATAAAATGAAGTATGACCAAAAAGTAGCCGAAGAGCAAGCTGCTCTTGCTGATTACCTTGGTAAACTTCCACCTGATCTGTCTATTATCTACCGAGCAAGATCTGAGCATTTCTTAGATACATTCATAGAAAATCCTCAATCTCAACTCGCGGGTACAGCGATGCCTAGAACAGGGCTTGATCATGAAGGTATGGAAAAAGTTATGGCATTCTTAGAAGAGACAGGTGATCCATCTGCACCAGCAAGAGCTGCTGCTGGACCATGGGTACTTCTATTCTTTGTTATCTTTACCATCCTTGCTTACCTCTGGAAGCAATCACAATGGAGAGATCTACACTAATCTCTATCCATTTTTAGGACAAGGCTCTGCCTTGTCCTCACTTTCTTGACACACATCATCCCACTTTTATTAACATTTGGATAATCTAAACAAAAATTATTATATGGATTATTATGCTTATAGATGGACACGGTCGAACCGTCAACTACCTGAGAGTCTCTGTAACAGAGCGTTGTAACTTTAGATGTCAATACTGCATGCCCGAAAAGCCCTTTTCATGGGTTCCACGAGAAAATCTCCTCTCTTTTGATGAACTTTTTTTGTTTATGAAAGTTGCCATGGATGAAGGGGTCAATAAGATTCGTATCACAGGAGGAGAGCCTCTGTTGCGTGAAGATTTGGATAAGTTTATCAAGATGATTCATGATTATAATCCTGATATTGATCTTGCCCTCACCACCAATGCCTATTTGCTTCCACAAACTGCCCAAAAACTCAAAGATGCGGGGCTTAAACGCCTCAATATCTCACTCGATAGCCTTCTTCCCGAAGTCGCCCATAAAATCGCTCAAAAAGATGTCCTCGCTCAAGTGCTAAAAGGCATTGACAAAGCCCTAGAGGTGGGCTTAGGGGTCAAGATCAACATGGTTCCCCTCAAAGGGATCAATGACAATGAGATTATTGATGTGATGGAGTATTGTCGAGCAAGAGATATCAAAATACGTTTTATTGAATACATGGAGAACCGTCATGCTTCCCAAGCCCTCAAAGGGATGCACGGTAAAGAGATCTTAGCCAAGGTCAAAGAGAAATATACCATTCGTGCCTTGGGTCGAGAGGGGGCAAGTCCTTCATTTAACTACATTATCGAAGAGACAGGTTATGAGTTTGGTCTGATTGATCCCCATAAACATGATTTCTGTGAAAGCTGTAACCGTATTCGACTCACCGCCGAGGGAAACTTGATTCCCTGTCTTTACTTTGATGAAGCATTGAGCATCGCCAAAGCGGTTAAAGCAGGGGATATTGAAGAGGCAAGTCAAGTTTTAGCAACGGTACTACGAGACAAACCCAAAGAGAACAGATGGCATGAGTTTGACCCCAATGATGAGGATGTCTCTGCACGAGCCTTTTATGAGACAGGTGGGTGATGTTCTACCTAACCGAAGAGTTCTTCTCCATTCAAGGAGAGGGGAAATATGCTGGCATACCGTCGTACTTTTTACGAACAGGGGGATGCAATCTCTCTTGCCCTGGGTTTGGGGCGAGTTATCATGTTGCTGGGGAGGAGCGAAAAGGGTGTGATACCTATTTTGCTGTGGACAGTTATTTTGCTAAATCATGGCAAAAGGTAGAGGATGCTTCGGTGTTGATTGCCCATTTGGATCAGGAGTTTCGTAAGATTGGCTATCTGCCACAGATGGTGATCACAGGAGGGGAGCCGTTGATGTATCACAAAGATGAGATCTTTTATGCTGTGGTGACGTGGTTGGTCGAGCAGGGGATTCGGGTGACCTTTGAGACCAATGGCACGGTGGAGATTGACTTTGAACGCTACCCTGTTTACCAAGAGACCATTTTTGCCTTGTCAATCAAGCTTGCCAACTCAGGGGAGCCAAAATCTAGGCGTATCAAGCCCCAAGCCATTGCCAACATTGTCAACTACGCTTTTGACAGTTTTTTCAAGTTCACCATTGACAAAGCTTTAACACAGAGTACCGCATTGAAGGAGATAGCAGAGATTACAGCCCCTTTTGATCAGCCCACTATCTACTGTATGCCTGTTGGAGAGAGTCGTGCCACCATTTGGCACAATGATCGAGCTGTTTTTGAGTTTTGTATGGAGCATGGATTTAACTACAGTGATCGTCTGCATATTCGTGTCTTTGATACGACACAGGGGGTTTAGGACGAGGGATTACTCCCCCTCGATGATCTTTTGAAGTGATAGAATATCTCCTGCAAAGAGAATCTCTTTGATCTCATTGTTTTCAAATCTTAAAATGGTCAGTTTCTCCTCTTCTTTGGGAAACTGTTTTCCACATTCATCCTCCACACAGAGCAGTACTCTAAACGCATATTTTTTCATTTTTGGAATAATAATGGTTTTACGTAGCAGGGCAGGTACGGCACTGATATCTGCCATCAACAAAATATCATGTTGACGCAGATAGCTCTTATCATGCTGTGTGAAATATTCACCCAAAAGGGTTCCTGTGGATTTTTGAAAGCTACAGATGAGCAGTTTGGGCATATACTCTACTTTGTGTTCATCGCCAAATTGATCATTGAGTGTAAATGGAGCTAAGGTGGTATTGATTTCTATCATGATGGTTCCCTATTTTTAAAGTTTCAAAATATATCGAAATAAAGATTAAGGTTATATGTATATAATCCAAAAAAGCCAAAAGAGGGATATTCAGACCAATGCCAAACAGTGAACTCAAAGCCGAAGCCTTAGCACTTTTTAATGCCAAGGAGTATGACAAAGCACGCGAACTTTATCAATATTTAGCCAATCAGGGAGATTTAGCTTCTCTTGCAACCATTGGGTACTTTTATCATAATGGATTGGGCGTGGCACAAGATTATGCCCAAGCCATTGCTTATTATAAAAAAGCTGCTGATGCAGGAGAACACTCCTCTGCATATAATTTGGGAATGCTCTATCTTCAAGGTAGAGGGGTAGAACAAAACTCCATTAAAGCCCATGAATACTATCTCAAAGCAGCCGTCAAAGGGATGCCTCAAGCCCAGTTTGATGTGGCACTGATGTTTGAGAATGGGGAAGGGTGTACCCAAAACTATTCCGAAGCCGCCTTTTGGTACGAAGAGGCAGCCAAACGAGGGAATACCGAAGCGTTCAATAATCTAGGTGTACTGTTCAAAGAGGGGATGGGGGTTGAGCAGAGTGATCACAAAGCCTTTATTCTCTTTAAAAAAGCAGCGGAGAGAAATTCTCCTGAGGGGCAGTTTAACCTTGGAGCCATGTACGATCAGGGATTGGGGTGTGAAAGTAGTCAAGACAAAGCCCTAGAGTGGTGTCGTAAAGCAGCATTCAATGGACACCAAAAAGCCAAAGATATCATGCACCGCATGCAACAGGATGGGCAGATTGTCTTTTAGGAATACGATAGCATGATCATTAGAAAACTGTTCAAATTTGAAAATGCCCACATTGTACGCAACTGCTCCACCCAGCGATGCAGTGAGAATATCCATGGACACTCTTATAAAGTCGAAGTGTTGTTGGAGTCAAACTATCTCGATCATGGGCAGATGGTGTATGATTTTGGCTTGATGAAGCGTACCATCAAGGAACTCATCGAAGCGTTTGATCACTCTATTACGCTCTGGTCAGGGGATGATCCAGCCTATATCGAGGCGATGAAGCGACACTCAGCCCGTTGGGTGCTATTGCCTGTCTCTCCCTCAGCTGAGCAGTTTTCTCGGGTGATCTACTTGATGGTAGAGCGTATTTTGTCCTGTACAGGGATGATCAATGGGGAGCGTAATGTAAGACTGCATAGCATTATTGTACATGAGACAGAGACAGGCTATGCCCAAGGGTTTAGAGAGGATGCTTACAGTGAATTGATGGGTAAGATTTGCTTAGAAGAGATTGTCTTCTCAGCCCAAGTACAATCAGAGTGGCATCAAAAGGGACTTTGGCAGAAACTTTTAAATGAGGAAACCCTGCTGAATCCGAAGTCTATATGAGTGATTTCTGCGTTGCTTTTTAGGCTTGGTATAGTATAATTCCACCAAAACCAACCTAAAAAAGGAAGAGCATGAACAAAGTAACATTATTATCAATAGTAGCAGCATCTGTATTATTAATTGGATGTGGAGAAGAGAAAGCGAGTGAGGCACCTAAAGCAGCGGCAACCGCACAGGAAGCAAAAGTAGCGGCAAAGTGTGGTGAAGGTAAATGTGGTGGTGATAAAAAATCAGTTGCAACGGGGATGAAAGAGGCCGCGTCAACAGCTGTTGAAAAAACAACCCAAGCACTCAAAGAGACAAGCACAGCAGCCACCCAGGCAGCGAGTAAAGCTGTTGAATCAACCAAAGAAGTTGCAACACAAGCGGTAGAAAAAACAGTAGAAGTTGCTAAGGAAGCCAAAGATGCTGTGGTCGCAAAAGCAGGTGAAGCCAAAGAAGCGGTGGTAGCCAAAGTAGAAGAGGCCAAAGCAGCGGTATCAACACCCACGGTGAATCTAGCAGCGTGTGCGGGATGTCATGGTAAAGATTTTGAGAAAAAAGCGATGGGTGTTTCTAAAGTGGTTAAAGATATGAGTAAAGCTGATATTGAAACAGCCCTCAAAGGGTACAAAGATGGAACCTATGGTGGTAACATGAAAACCTTGATGAAAGGTCAAGTTGGATCATTTGATGATGCCAAAATCAAAGCGATTGCTGAGCAAGTGGGTAAATAATCCACCATTTTTTGGTGTGGGCATCTCTGCCCACACTAGCTATACAAATCCTCTTTTTTCTCACTTTGTAAATCTATTTTTATCGGTATCATCTTAACCACTTGGTTGTGTGCCAGTTTATCAGTCTCAGGTGCGGTGAGGATCATCCCATCTGCTTGGGTAATCGGGGAGACCATGCCTGGTTTTTGATTCTCAAGAGGCTCAAAGCTACTGCCATCCCATCGACCCAAAATAACGGTATGTTTCCCCGCTCTAAAGGTGTGTTCTTTTTTCATTTTGGTTTCGATAATAGGGTGATAGAACCCTTTGGTTCCTGAGAGTTTGAGAATGGTGGGTTTGACAAACATCTCAAAATTAACCATGGCTGCCAGAGGATTGCCTGGCAGATTGATGACAAAACAGTCATGCAGTTTACCAAAGGTGGTGGGCTTTCCTGGTTTGATATTGACCTTGGAGAAGAGAATCTCCATGCCCAGCTCTTTAAAGGCTTGGATGGTAAAATCTTTGTCCCCTACCGAGACCCCTCCTGAGGTGAGGATGAGATCCGCATCCATGGCTTGTTTGACCGCTTCTTGTAGCTCTTCGATGCTGTCTCCTGAGGCAGCAAGATAGCTTACATCACAGCCCAACTCTTTGGCTCGGGCATAGAACATGGGGGCATTGGAGTTGTAGAGTTGATGCGGTTCAATCCTCTCATAGTGGGCTTTTAGCTCCTCTCCTGTACTAAAGATGACCACTTTGGGCTTGCGATAGACTTCGATATGGGTAATCCCTTGGGAGGCAAGCAGGGCAAGAGAATAGGCCGTGATCTTACTGTTTGCTTCCAAGAAGATGGTGCCACTTTTGATATCTTCGCCTTTCCAGCGTATCATCATGTTTTTTGTGATGTTGGTGGGGAGAATGATGCCATCATCGGTTATTGTCACATCCTCAATGGGAACAATCGCTTCACAAGCGGGGGAGGTGGGGGCTCCTGTCATGATTTTGATCACTTCTCCTGCTTCAAAAGACTCTTTGGCATGATCCCCTGCATAGGTGATCTCCTTGATTTTGACCTCTTTGCCTGCATCCGCCACCTTGACGGCATAGCCATCCATGGCAGAGTTGTCAAATCGAGGCAGATCAAATGAGGCATAATAGTCTTTGGCAACGATGCTTCCGATGCTCTCCTCTATGGGTATAATATGTCTGCTTTTTTGCGTGACATGCTGATAGATACGCTCTAGTGCTTCCGTAATAGTAACCATAACTTGACCTTCATTGAAATTTAATTGATTATAGCAAAATAGGGTATAATTCATCTAAAAAAAGGGTTTAAATGCACGGTGAATTTGAAGAGATGGTACTCTATCATGCGGTTATGATCAAGATTATGTTGGGGGTATTGGTGATAGGAATGGTCATCCCTTTTTTGAGTAATATCTGTAATACGACGATTAAACGCATGCGTATCTATATGTTTGTTGCCCATGGGGTGATCACTTCGGTTGCATTTTCAGGAATGGTAGCGTTTGTGTTTGTGCAGATGTCGTTTAACCTAAGTATGGCAGTGATGATGGTGGTGTATGTGCTTATCTCGGTGATTGAGACACTTAAATATTTAAAAATGCTCAAAATACGCCACCAAGAGGCACACTGTGTTGGGGGGATGCGAACGTTATCACTGAAGTATACCTTGATCAATATTGCCATGGTAGCAAGTTTGGTCATTTGGAAGATCGTGGAGCATCACCATGCAGTACCTCTATCATAAGGAGGCAGGGAGTAGCTCCTTGATACTCAGAGGAGATGAACACCGTTATATCTTTAAAGTGCGTCGTCACCGTGAGGGGGAGCGTATTGCGTTGCGTAATTTGAGAGATGATGATCTCTACTTCTATCACATTGATGCCTTGGATAAAAAGGAGGCACACCTGCTCTTGGAGCGACAAGAGACGCTCCTTATCCAAGCCAAACGTCCACTGCATCTTGGTTGGTGTGTGATTGATCCTAAAAGTGTGGAAAAAATCCTTCCTACTCTCAATGAACTGGGCGTGGATCGCATTAGTTTTATCTATTGTCAACGTTCTCAAAAAAGCTTTAAACTGGATTTTAAACGTTTGGAGAAGATTTTGCTCAATTCGTCTCAGCAGTGTGGACGCAGTCGCTTGATGAGGTTGGAGATGATGGATAGTTTGGAGGCGTTTGTACGTCAATACCCCAAGGCAGTGATGTTAAACTTCTCCCAAACATCTCTACAGGAGCAGGCTGATATCTTCACGGTTGTGGTGGGGTGTGAGGGAGGCTTTACGCCTGATGAGATGACCCACTTTTCTCCTACGCAGATTATGGGTTTAGCAACGCCTTTGATCCTAAAAAGTGAGAGTGCGGTTTGTGCTGTGGCATCGAAACTCTTGGTATAACCTAAACCATAGTCATAACCCGTTAAAATAACTTAACCACAAATTTTAGGATAACGCCATGATCATTACCCTTCTACTGCTATTAAGTATTCTGTTTGTCTCCATTGAGACCCAAAAATATCTCAAAATCCCCTCTCCCATTACTCTGATTACTCTCAGTTATGGGTTTTATTATAGTTTTCCTGAGATGGTACTCTTCTCAGAAGAGAGTTTTGCTGAGTTGGTACTTTTTTTGATTCCTATTTTGATCACAGCGGATGCTTTGCAGTTAAAACTGGAAGATCTGAAAAAAAATGCTTGGAGTCTCTTTTATCTTGCATTGGTCTCCGTCGCCATTTCGGTGATTTTTGGGATTATTACGGCCAATACCTTCTTTGCTTCGTATCATTTGAGCATGGGGGCGATTATTGCTTTGTTTGCCATGGTGTTAGCCACCGATCCTGTCTCCGTGGTCTCGGTCTTTTCAAGTTTCAAGGTTCCTCACAAATTGGCAATCTTGGCGGAGGGAGAGTCGCTTTTTAATGATGCAACGGCATTGATTATCTTTATGTTTATTGCCATTCCCATGATGAATGGGGTGGAGATTGGGGCGATGGATATTGCCATTGTCTCGGTCAAAGTCATTACCTTTTCGGTTGTGATTGGTTTAATTGTCGGCTATTTGGGCGTGTTGTTGATGCGTCTTACTCAAGATCCCATGAGTGAGTTGGTATTGATTCTGCTTACCGCCTATGGGGCGTTTGAGCTGGCAGAGCATTTTCATATGGCAGGACTCTTGGCGGTCATTGTAGCAATCATTACGCTCAATACCATCACCCAAAAATCCTTTGATCAAACCGCAAAACGTATCAAGCAGGCAAGAAATATTGTCAACCGAACCAATCGCAGTAAAAAAATCTTCTCCACAGGATTTATGAGTGGACTGACCCGTAAACTTAGCTCCGATGTGAGCAGTGTGGAGCGTCATAAGCAAAACCTCAACTATGTGGCGGTATTGGCACTGCTTGCCAATACCTTTTTGTTTATGTCCATGGCAAGTATTGTGCATATTGATCTGCTTGTAAAGTATCAGAGAGAAATTTTGTTAATGTTTCTGATTACCACCGTGATTCGTGCGTTTATGATGGGAACTTTTGGGATTCTCTCCAATATCAGCAAACAGATGACCGATATAGGCTTTAGATGGTGGTCAGTCCTACTCTTTGCGGGGATCAAAGGGGGACTTTCGATTGTGATGTTGCAGATGTTACCTCATGGCTTTGCACACAAAGAGCTGTTTGAGGCGATTGTAATTGGGGTGATTTTGCTCTCTACTTTTGTCTATGCTTTGATTTTGGTGGGCATTATTTTGGTGAATAAAAAGGCATTTTCTTCTGAAGTTGCTCAAGAACATCCTTAAAAAAAGGAGAAAAAGTGAATATTTGATACACTTTTTCTTCTTTGTCCTAATGGTATAAAATCTTTTCACATATTCCTTGGAATATCGTCCACTCTTCTGTAGAGATTAAACATTTTTTCGCTACGATTAACATCAAAAACAAAACTCAAATTTTTACGATAAAAGGATCAAGCATGTCTCTTGAAAATCTTACCATACTTTATGTTGAGGATGATGTGGATACACAACGACTTATCAAACGAATCTTGGATGCCTCAGCCAAAGAAGTATACATTGCGAGTGATGGAGAAGAGGGGCTGAGGATGTATGAGCAGAGGCATCCTGATATTGTGCTGACGGATATCTGTATGCCCAAAATGGATGGATTGGAGATGTCCAAAGCGATTAAAGCGATGAATCCCCTGCAACCCATTGCGATTTTTACGGCGTTTAATGAACCTGATTATCTCAAACAGGCTGCTGAGTTAGAGATTGGTACTTATATTTTAAAACCCTTTGATCGAAAACAATTTTTTAATTCATTGGAGTATTTAACCATGATTGTAGAGAGTCAAAAGGAAGAAGAATGAAAAGAAAACATACCCAAGCATTTAAACGGGCTTCCATTGGATTACTATTAAATATTATTCAAAAGGTCAATCCCAAAGATACCAAAAAATATTATAAGTTTTTTGAAAAAGAGCTTCATCTTGATCCTCAAGAGTTTGAAAATATTAAAGAGTTCAAAGAGTTTACCCAAGCCCATAATATTATGGTGGATGATGAGATCGATATTATTCGTGAAGAGTTAGGTTACAAACGTCATCAGATTATGAATTTCTTGATGATGTTAAATAGATGTATTATTATTGATGGGTGTGATGTGGAGAGTTACCGACGTTTTGAGCAAGTTCGTGATAACTTTCTTAAAAAACTTTAATCCTTAGCATGGTTAGCAATTGGTAAAAATAGGGAGAATGATCTCAAATCTTGCCCCATAGTCACTGTTGGAGACCAAGAGCCTACCGTTCATATGCTCCTCTATGATCATTTTGGACATATAGAGTCCCAAGCCTGTACCATTTTTGGCTTTGGTTGAGAAATAGGGGTCAAAAATTTTGTTCATAATCTCCATGGGAATCCCCCCTCCATTGTCTTCAATAGAGAGATGAATCTCCTGCTCTATGCGTTCCGCTTTAACCCAAATTTTTCTCTCTTTGATGGTACGTTCTATGAGAACGTCTTTGGCATTGTTGAGAATATTAATAATCATCTGTCCCAGTTCATTGGGATATCCATGAAGCAGAATCTCTGTTTTACAGGTCATATTGAGGCTAACAACAATACGTTCTTTGACCAGAATGGGTTTTAAAAAGTCCAATGATTGGCGTACCACATCTTTAAGATAAAATTCACGTGCATTGACCTCAGGACTAAAAAAGTTGGTAAAATCGGAGATGGTTTGTGACATCTGTTTGATCTGTTTGGAGGATTCGTGATTAAATTCATGGATGGTTTGACGGTCAAGTTGTCCACTTTCAAAATCCAAAACCAACATCTGATTGATAATGGAGAGGTTGTTAAGCGGTTGTTTCCACTGATGAGCAATCATGCTGATCATCTCCCCTTTGAGAGAGAGGCGGTTCTGTTGGAGTAGGTGAAACTGTTGCTCTTTATTTTTTTCAATCTCTTGTCGTACCAAAAGTTTTAAGCGTTTGTTCTCATTTTTTTTCTCAGAGAGTAGGGTTCCAAAGAGCAGTACCAAGAGAATCTGAAACAGAAAGTAGCTGTTGAGATTGATAAGGTTACTTTTGGGATCTTCTCCCACAAATACACCCATGCCGTTGTGGGTGAGGTAGAGGGAGACAAAAGCGACAATTACCGTGGCAAATGCCCCATAGTGTACCCCCATTTGGTAAGAGAGATAGAGGGTTAAGAAGATGGTCAGTCCCAAGAGCAATAGGGGGTTGTCAATGGGATAAACCTCAAGGAACACATAACTCAACAGAATAGAAATAACGCCTACTCCTAGTAACTTGTAGATATCTTTGGGGGTAAAGTTGGTATACATCAGCAGTAACATGGGGGCAATGAGGAGTTGTCCCATGCTGTTGCCCACAAACCAAAAAAAGGCAAAATTGAGATACTCTGATGCTTTAATTACATGAAAGGTGACCAGTACAATGCTTCCTAACAACGCACTAAAAGGTTGTAAAAAGAATCCAATGATAATAATCAGCCAAAAGATATCATAAAAGGTAGAGAGCTGTTTGTTCAGTTTAAATTTTCGAAACAGTATCACCGCAAGGATGGCTTCAAGAGAGTTGATAATGGCAATACCCAAAGAGGGTTGCCAAGCCATATGATGCAGATATGCCAAGAAAAATTGTCCTATTAAAATCCCTATCCAGACCCGTTTCCCATAGAGAATGGCACTTGCCAAAGCAATGCCTTCCGCTGAGAAAACAACAATGGTAACAATACTGTTGTCAGGAGAGATCGCCAAACTAAGACTCCCCGCTAAAAAATAGGTGATAGCAATTAAAAATATTTTTATAAAATAGGAACGATTCATGTCTATGATTTTATCATAGGAATGTTAGAACAGTGTGAATAGAGCCAATCTATTTGGGAGTCTGTCGTCAGAAGATAGCTTTGGTATCAATTTTACATTAAAAGGAAAGAAGAGATTGATGTTTAAACCATATGTTGACAGACTCCCAAATGGATTACGCTCCAAGCCTCAGAAGAGGCTTTGGGTTATTCCGTGAGTCCTGAGAGGATCTTTTTCATACGTTTTTGGGCATCTTCAAGCACCTCTTGATCTTTTTTATCCTTGATCGCCATGCTACTCATCCAGTTATAGACCGAGGGGAACCCTACGGTCATTGCTGCTTTATCTTTGGGTTTTTCCAAATAGAGTGAGCAGGGTGCAAAGGCACCTGCTTCAGGGTGGGTCTTGGCAATGGTATAGATGACGGGAAGTTTACAGATGGAGTAAACCTCATAAAAGTCATATCCATTATAGTTTGCCTCTTCAAAATCATCGCCTAGGTTGTTTTGCCCTGCGATGACAAAACCATTGGGAGCCAACTCTCCCTCAAAGCCCATTTTGAAATCCTCTAGCTCATCCTCCCACTCCTCAGGATCCATCTCCATGGTGTAGGTGGTGACCAGTTCCCCTTTGGGCTTGATGGGGGTATAGCTTAGTGGCACAAACTTCCCTGCGGGCATCGCCTCTTTGAGGGTTTTGACCACCAAGGCTCTAAGATCGGTTAGCAACTTCTCATCGGTGGGAATCTTCATGATCTTCTGCATCGCCTTGGCTGAGAGGGAGGAGACAGAGATGGTATTCTCTCCTTTTTTGGTGTAGATGCTCATGCTCATGGGGGCAAAGAGACCGATATTGGGGTACTTTTTGGC
>Ga0256828_1001191_pt1 | contig 16553 bp, 29 predicted proteins | sample CV88metaG_FD_185993 | JGI IMG/M metagenome (GOLD analysis project Ga0256828, IMG submission 185993) | Hydrothermal vent microbial communities from East Pacific Rise, Pacific Ocean - CV88 | ecosystem: Environmental > Aquatic > Marine > Hydrothermal vents | place: Pacific Ocean: East Pacific Rise...
AAGCCTTCGCCTTTGCTGGCACCTTTAACAAGCCCTGCTATATCAACAATATCAATTGTGGTAGGTATAACTTTTGCGGGATTATCTATTTCGGCAAGTTTATTTATACGTTCGTCGGGAACTGTTATTACCCCTACATTTGGTTCTATTGTACAAAAAGGAAAGTTTGCCGATTGAGCTTTTGCATTCGACAAACAGTTGAAAAGTGTTGATTTTCCTACATTTGGAAGTCCTACAATTCCTGCTTTTAAACTCATAATTTTTTTATTTGTAAAAATATATTTTATATATGGTTATACCAAATGTGAAACAGGACTACCGAGAAATAAATTGGAATATATTTTTTGTATTTAAGGCAAAAAATCTTTGCATAGCATAAGTTATGGAAATAATTTTTAACGAAAAATACAGAAAATAGAAACAATTTATATCGGTAATTTTGTTTCATTTTTGGTATTATACCAAAATAAAAAAAGGATAACCCTCAAACGGTTATCCTTTCTCAAGTAATTTTCGAAGATATTATTTTTCTTCTTTTGTTTCGTTTTTATCGTCTGATTTTTCAGCTTTTGGAGCTTCTTCTTTTTTAGTTTCAGCTTTTGGCTGTTCAGTAGTTTGTGCTGTTGTTGATTTTTTCTTACCACCTCTACGACGAGTAGATTTTTTCTTAGTGGTTTGTTTAGCTTCAAGCATATTTTCGTTGTAATCAACAAGCTCAATTATACACATTTCAGCGTTATCGCCTAAGCGATTTCCTGTTTTAAGAATACGTGTATATCCGCCCGGTCTGTCGGCTACTTTTTCAGACACTTCTCTAAACAACTCTGTAACAGCGTATTTGTTTTTCAAATAGCTGAAAACAACACGTCTAGAGTGGCTTGTGTCATTTTTTGATTTTGTAATCAACGGCTCAACATATAATTTTAATGCTTTAGCTTTAGCAACAGTTGTTGTAATTCTTTTATGTAAAATAAGAGATGCTGCCATATTAGCAAGCATTGCTTTTCTGTGAGCGGATTTTCTTCCTAAATGATTAAATTTCTTCCCGTGTCTCATCTCTAATTATTCCTTATCTAATTTATACTTACTAATATCCATTCCGAAATTCAAGTTGTAGTTAACCAATAACTCGTCTAATTCGGTTAATGATTTCTTACCAAAGTTTCTGAATTTCAACAGATCGTTTTTATTGTATTGAACTAAATCGCCAAGAGTATCTACATCAGCAGATTTCAAGCAGTTAAGCGCTCTAACCGATAAGTCCATATCAACCAATTTGGTTTTAAGAAGCTGGCGCATATGCAATACTTCTTCATCAAATTCTTCATTTTCTTTGCTTTCTTCGTCGTCAAGAGTAATCTTGTCGTCAGAGAACAACATAAAGTGATAAATAAGTATTTTTGCTGCTTCTTTAAGTGCATCTTTCGGGTGAATAGAGCCGTCAGTTTCGATTTCAATAATAAGTTTTTCGAAATCGGTTCTTTGCTCTACACGAACGTTTTCGGTTCTGTAATTTACATTCTTAATAGGAGTGTAAATTGAGCTGATAGGAATAACACCTAATTCACCGTCGTCTTTTGCATTTTCTTCGGCAGGCACGTAACCGCGTCCTTTATTGATTTCAATATCCATTTTAAGTCTTACACCCGGTTCCATATTACAAATAACGTGGTCGGGGTTTAAAACTTCAAAAGCTGATAAAAATTTATTGAAATCGCCGGCAGTAAGTTGTTCCTGACCGGAAACGTCAACAGTTATTTTTTCGTAATTTGTATCTTCTAATTGTTGTTTAAAGCGTACTTGCTTTAAGTTCAAAACAATTTCAGCTACATCTTCAACAACACCGTCAATTGTAGAGAATTCGTGTTCTACGCCTTCAATTTTTATTGAAGTTATTGCAAAACCTTCCAATGAAGAAAGTAATACTCTGCGTAGAGCATTTCCTATTGTTAAGCTGTATCCGGGTTCCAAAGGACGAAATTCAAACGTTCCTTTGGTATCCGAAGACTCTATCATTATAACCTTATCAGGTTTTTGAAATGCTAATATAGCCATATAAAATTATTTAGAATATAATTCAACAATTAGTTGCTCTTTAATATTTTCAGGGATTTCTTCTCTTTCAGGAATATTAAGGAATTTTCCTGTCATTGAAGCTTCGTCCCATTCTAACCAAGAATATTTAGAAGCATTTCTACCGTTTAATGATTCGGTTATTACTTCCAAAGATTTTGATTTTTCTCTAACACCAACAGTTTCGCCCGGGCGTAGAGTGTACGAAGGAATATTAGTAACTTTTCCGTTTACCAATATATGTTTGTGAGAAACTAATTGACGAGCTGCTGCTCTTGTTGGAGCAATTCCCAAACGGTAAACAACGTTATCTAATCTGCTTTCTAACAATTGTAGCAATACTTCACCTGTTTTACCTTCTTTTGCAGAAGCTTTTTTAAACAAGTTTGAGAATTGTCTTTCTAACAATCCGTAAGTATATTTTGCTTTTTGTTTTTCAAGTAATTGAAGTCCGTATTCAGAAGTTTTTCTTCTACGGTTGGCTCCGTGTTGTCCGGGAGGATATTTCTTTTTTTCGAAATATCTGTCAGGTCCGTAAATAGTTTCACCAAATTTTCTTGCAATCTTTGTTTTAGGTCCAATATATCTTGCCATCTCTTCTTCTTTTTTAAATTATTAAACTCTACGTCTTTTAGGTGGACGACAACCATTGTGTGGTAATGGTGTAACGTCAACAATTTCAGTAACATCAATACCAACACCTGCTATAGCTCTAATAGCAGATTCTCTACCATTACCGGGTCCTTTAACGAATACTTTTACTTTACGTAAACCTAAATCGAAAGCTACTTTAGCACATTCTTCAGCTGCTACTTGAGCTGCATAAGGTGTATTCTTTTTTGAACCTCTAAAACCTTTTTTTCCGGCTGAAGACCAAGAGATTACTTGACCTTCATTATTTGTCATACTTATAATTATATTATTGAATGACGAATGTATATGAGCTTGTCCAAGTGCTTCTACTTTAACAACTCTTTTCTTTGAAGTTTTTGCATTCTTTTTTGCCATAATCCTTATCTCCTATTTAATTACTTTTTCTTACCGGCAATGGCAATTTTCTTACCTCTTCTCGTTCTCGCATTGTTCTTAGTCTTTTGACCTCTCAAGGGTAATCCGATTCTGTGACGGATGCCTCGATAAGAACCAATATCCTGCAAACGCTTGATATTCAATTGAATTTCTGAACGTAGTTCACCTTCAATTTTGTATTTTTCGCCAATAATTGAACGAACGCTTGCGAATTCATCGTCAGACCAATCTTTTACCTTTTTGTTAATGTCGATTCCTGCTTCTTTTAAGATTTTTTGTGCAGTAGGACGACCTATTCCAAAGATATAGGTAAGACTGATCTCACCTCTTTTATTATCAGGAATGTCAACTCCAGCGATTCTAGCCATAATTTTTCCTCGTTTATATTAAATTAATTAACCTTGTCTTTGTTTAAATTTAGGATTCTTTTTGTTTATAACATAAAGTCTTCCTTTACGGCGAACGATTTTACAATCTTCGCTTCTCTTCTTCACTGATGCTCTTACTTTCATATCAATTTGTTTTATTTGTATCTAAAAGTTATTCTGCCTTTTGTTAAATCGTACGGCGACATTTCTACTTTTACTCTGTCTCCGGGTAAGATTTTAATGTAATGCATTCTCATTTTACCTGAGATATGAGCAGTAATTATATGTCCGTTACTTAATTCTACTCGAAACATTGCATTCGACAATGCTTCTATTATTGTACCGTCTTGTTCTATTGATGGTTGTTTTGCCATACTTTTAACTATATTTTTTTATTTGTTCTTCTATTATTCCAAAATCTGATAAAATTTCGGCTCTTCCGTCTATTATTGCTATTGAGTGTTCAAAATGAGCTGATGGTTTACCGTCTTTTGTAAGTATTGTCCAGCCATCTTCCATTTGAACTACATCTTTTTTTCCGGCGTTTATCATTGGTTCAATTGCTATACACAAACCTTCTTTTATTTTTGGTCCTCTTCCGCGTCTTCCGTAATTTGGTACTTGAGGATCTTCGTGCAGGTTACGTCCTACACCGTGTCCGACCAATTCTCGTACAACAGAGAAACCGTTTGATTCGGCATGCTTTTGAACTGCATAACTTATATCGCCAATTCTTGCTCCGGCTACGGCTTGTTCTATTCCTTTATACAAAGACTCTTTAGTTATTTTAAGCAATTTTGCTTTTTCTTCGCTAATTTCGCCTATTGCAAAAGTGTAAGCCGAATCGCCGTGAAAACCGTTCATATAAACTCCGCAATCTATTGAAACGATATCGCCTTCTTGCAATTCGTAATCTCCGGGAATTCCGTGAACTACTTGTTCGTTAACCGAAATACATAATGAATTAGGAAACCCGCTGTATCCTAAAAATCCGGGAACGCCTCCGTTATCTCTAATAAATTCTTCGGCTTTTTTATCAAGAGTAATTGTTTTTACTCCGGGTTTCAAAAACTCAACTAACATAGCTTCTGTTTTTGAAACTAATAAATTACTTTGACGAAGTAATTCAATTTCTTCCCGTGTTTTAAGAAATATCATTATTTAAAGAACCTTTCTTTTATCTATTTTAGAAACCTGATGCTACACCACCAGCTCTACCTTTAATTCTACCAGACTTCATTAATCCATCGTAATGACGCATTAATAAATGGCTTTCTATTTGTTGAAGTGTATCTAAAACTACACCTACTAAAATCAAAAGAGAAGTACCACCGTAGAATTGTGCAAATTTACTATTTACCCCCGCCAACATAGCAAAAGCCGGCAAAATAGCAATAACTGCCAAGAAAATAGAACCCGGTAATGTTATTTTACTCATTACTGAGTCTAAAAATTCGACAGTTTTCTTTCCGGGTTTTACTCCGGGAATGAATCCGCCGTTTCTTTTCATATCTTCAGCCATTTGAGTTGGATTGATGATAATGGCTGTATAGAAATATGTGAAAAGAATAATCATTATTGCAAAGGTAAAGTTATACCAAAAACCTGTAATATCGGCAAAAGCTGCACCAAATCCGCTTAGAGAATCGCTTGATGCAAATCCTGATACCATAATTGGTATAAACATTAGTGCTTGAGCAAATATAATAGGCATTACTCCGGCAGCATTAACTTTTAACGGTATGTACTGACGAACTCCACCGTATTGTTTGTTTCCAACAATTCTTTTTGCATACTGAACAGGAATACGTCGAGTACCTTGTACTAACAGTATTGAGAAAATAATAACAATTAACCAGAAAACTATTTCTACCAAGAACATAACTAAACCGCCTTGTCCTTCTAATCTTGCACCTAATTCACCAAATAGGGCAAAAGGTAAACGTGCAATAATACCTACCATAATGATTAATGATATACCGTTTCCTATACCTTTATCGGTAATTCTTTCTCCTAGCCACATTACAAAAATTGTACCTGCAGTAAGTATAAGAACCGATTGTATGGTAAAGAAAGTACCTGATATAACAAATGCTGATTCAGGTAATTTAGCGTACAAGTTAGTTAAATAACTTGGTGCTTGTAATATCAAAATTATTACGGTTAAGTATCTGGTTATTTGATTTATTTTATTTCTACCACTTTCTCCTTCTCTCTGAAGACGTTGAAAATACGGAACAGCAATACCTAATAATTGGACAACAATAGATGCAGAGATATACGGCATAATTCCGAGTGCAAAGATAGAAGCATTAGCAAATGCTCCACCTGTAAACATATTCAACATGCCGAGTATTCCATCTGCTGTTTGGCTTTTAAGTGCTGCCAATTGTGTTGGGTCAACACCGGGCAAAACAACAAACGATCCTAATCTATAGATTAATAAAATCATTATGGTGTAGAGAATTCGTTCTCTTAACTCATCGATTTTATTAATGTTCTTTAATGTCTCAATAAATTTTTTCATTAGGTTTGCTTTTTTACAAAGTTATAACTTTTCCGCCTTTTTCTTCAATAGATTTAACAGCAGATTGTGAAAATTTATGTGCAGTTACTTCTAATTTAGCTTTTAATTCGCCTTTTCCAAGGATTTTAACTAAATCGTTACGAGAAATAACTCCTTTTTCTTTAAGTATTTCAGGTGTAATAACCTCTAAATTGTATTTTTCGGCAAGCAACTGTAAAGTATCAATATTTACAGCTTTATACTCAACTCGGTTTCTATTTTTGAATCCGAATTTAGGCAAACGTCTTTGAATAGGCATTTGACCTCCTTCGAAACCTATTTTCTTAGAGTAACCTGAACGAGATTTAGCACCTTTGTGTCCACGAGTAGAAGTTCCTCCTCTTCCTGAACCTTGTCCTCTACCAATTCTCTTCTCTCTATGTGTAGAACCTTTTGCAGGTTTTAAATTATGTAATTCCATGATTAATTCCTTTTTAAATCTCTTCAACTTGAACCAAATGACTCACTTTTTCTATCATACCTCTGATAACAGGTGTATCGTCATGCTCAACAGTTTTGTTGAGTTTTTTTAAACCTAAAGCATCTAAAGTTCTCTTTTGACGTTGAGTACTTCCAATTCTGCTTTTAGTTTGTTTTATTCTTAACTTAGCCATTTCTTAATTTTTTATCCGTTAAACACTTTATCTAAAGATACACCTCTGTGATTGGCAATTGTATATGCATCGCGTAGTTCGGTTAATGCTTTCATAGTAGCTTTAACCAAGTTGTGATGGTTTGAAGAACCTTTAGATTTTGCCAACACATCGGTAACTCCAACACTTTCGAGTACTGCACGCATTGCACCACCGGCTTTTACTCCGGTACCGCTTGATGCCGGTTTAATAAAAACTTCGGCACCACCATAACGGGCAGTTTGTTCGTGAGGTATGGTTCCTTTTATAATAGGAATTTTCACTAAGTTTTTCTTAGCATCTTCTACTGCTTTAGCAATTGCAGTTACAACTTCGTTGGCTTTTCCGTGTCCAACGCCTACTATGCCATCTTCATTTCCTACAACCACTACTGCAGAAAAGCTGAAAGTTCGACCTCCTTTTGTTACTTTAGTTACACGATTGATGCCTACCAATCTGTCTTTTAACTCAAGGTCGCTTGTTTTTACTCTGTTTATATCTGACATATTAATTTCTTATTAAAATTTAATACCTGCTTCGCGAGCTGCTTCTGCAACTGCTTTAACTCTACCATGATACAAGTATCCGTTTCTGTCGAACACTACTCTTTCGATACCTGCTGCTTTTGCTGCTTCGGCAATAGCTGTACCTACTTTTTTAGATACTTCAGTTTTTGTTAAACCTTCTTTCTCCATTTTAAGCGATGAAGCCGAGCATATTGTTTTATGCTTGGTATCGTCGATTATTTGAGCATAGATTTCTTTGTTACTTCTGAATACTGATAATCTTGGGATATCAGAAGTTCCTGAAATCTTTTTTCTTATTCTTCTTTTTATTCTTATTCTTCTTTCTCTCTTAGTAAGTGCCATAATAAATATTTTTAGAAATTATGCTCCGGCTGATTTACCGGCTTTTCTTCTTAATTCTTCGCCTACAAATTTAATACCTTTTCCTTTATATGGTTCAGGTGGTCTGAACGAGCGTATTTTCGCTGCTACCTGACCAATAAGTTGCTTATCATGGCTTTTTAAAGTAACTATAGGATTTCCTCGTTTTGGTGTTTCGGCAGTAACTTGTATTTCAGGTGCCAATTCTAAATAAATAGGGTGGGTATAACCTACTGCTAATTCAAGTATTTGACCTTTAGCTTCGGCTTTATATCCAACACCTACAAGTTCTTGCTTTATTTCCCAACCTTGAGAAACTCCATGAATCATATTATATATTAACGAACGGTATAGTCCGTGTTTAGATTTAGCATCTTTATCTTCTGATAATCTTTTTACTGTTATTTGATTATCTTCAATATCTAACTCTATCTTGGGATCAATTTTTTGTGTTAATTCTCCAAGATTTCCTTTTACCTTAATAACGTTATCTTTGTATTCTACAGTAACGCCTTGAGGTATTTGTACCGGTAATTTTCCTATTCTTGACATCAGCTAAAATTTTAATATACGTAGCACAATACTTCACCACCAACATTCTCTCTTCTTGCTTCTTTGTCGGTCATAACACCTTTGTTAGTTGACAATATAGCAATTCCCAAACCGTTGATAACTCTAGGTAGGTTATCTTTTCCTGCGTATCTACGTAAACCCGGTTTACTAACTCTAATCAGTTTTTTAATAGCTGATACTTTAGTTTCGGGATGATACTTCAAGGCAATTTTAATTGTTCCTTGAGGACCATCGTCAACGAATTTGTAATTTAAGATATAACCTTTGTCTTTAAGGACTTTGGTCATTTCTTTTTTCAGATTCGATGCAGGAATTTCAACGACCTTATGTCGAGCCATCACGGCATTCCTTATTCTTGTTAAATAATCTGCAATTGGATCAGTCATCTCTTCTCCTTTAATTTATTAATTAATAATATTTTACCAGCTTGCTTTTTTGATTCCGGGAATCAATCCTGCAGCTGCCATTTCTCTAAATTGAATACGGCTAATTCCGAATTGACGCATATATCCTTTTGGACGTCCTGTTAAGGCGCATCTGTTGTGATAGCGAATCGGATTTGAATTACGAGGCAATCTGCTTAATGCTTGATAATCGCCTTCTGCTTTTAGTTTAGCTCGTTTTTCGGCATATTTTGCAATTAATTTTGCACGTTTTACCTCACGTGCTTTCATTGATTCTTTAGCCATATTAGTTTCTTTTTATATTTTTAAATGGTAAACCAAATTCTCTTAACAATGCGTAACCTTCTTCGTCGGTTTCTGCAGTTGTTACAAAGGTAATTTGTAATCCCATTATTTTACTAACTTTATCTAAATTTATTTCAGGAAATATTAATTGTTCCTGAATACCAAGAGTGTAGTTTCCTCTTCCGTCGAGTTTATAGTTGATTCCTTTAAAGTCTCGAATACGAGGAATAGCAGTTGTAATTAATCTTTCTAAAAATTCGTACATTCTTTCTTTACGTAGTGTTACCATTACTCCGATTGGCATATTTCTACGTAATTTGAAGTTTGATATGTCTTTTTTAGACAATGTAGGTACTGCTTTTTGACCTGTGATAGAGGTTAATTCAGTAATAGCTACATCGATTAATTTTTTATCGGAAATTGCTTGACCTATACCTTGATTTATAACTATTTTTTCAAGTTTAGGTACTTGCATTACTGTTTTGTAATTGAACTCTTTCATTAAAGCCGGTATGATTTCTTTGTCATACTTGGCTCTATAAGTTGGTACGTACTTCATTATTTAATTTCCTCCCCTGATTTTTTTGCATATCGAACCAATTTTCCTTTGCTGTTAAGTTTACGACCTATTCTGGTAGGTTTACCGTCTTTAGGGTCGGCAACTAACAGGTTAGAGATATGAATTGGTGCTTCTTGCTCAATTATACCACCTTGAGGGTGCTTAGAGTTTGGTTTGGTGTGTTTTTTCACCATATTAATACCTTCAACTATAGCACGCTCTTTATCTCGCAATACTTGTAGTACTTTACCTTTTTGGCCTTTGTATTCGCCGGTAATTACAACTACGGTATCGCCTTTTTTTATGTGAAATTTTCTGCTCATAATAATGATTTTTACAATACTTCAGGTGCTAATGAGATTATTTTCATAAATTGTTTATCACGTAATTCTCTGGCAACCGGTCCGAAGATACGTGTTCCTCTCATTTCGCCTGCAGCATTTAATAATACACATGCATTCTCATCGAACCTGATGTATGAACCATCGGGTCTTCTCACTTCCTTTTTTGTTCTTACCACAACTGCTTTTGCTACCATTCCTTTTTTTGCTTCGGAATTTGGTAAAGCTTTTTTAACGGTAACAACAATTTTATCTCCTACAGTGGCATAACGTTTACCTGTACCGCCTAATACTCGGATACATAAAACTTCTTTTGCGCCACTATTATCGGCTACTTGTAATCTTGTTTCTTGCTGTATCATAATTATTTAGCCCTTTCAATAATTTCAACAACTCGCCAATTTTTGCGTTTGCTCAATGGTCGAGTTTCCATTATTTTTACAGTGTCACCAATATGAGCATCGTTAGTTTCATCGTGAGCAACAAATTTCTTTGTTTTGTTGATGAACTTACCATAAATAGGGTGTTTTTCTTTAGTTCTTACTGCAACTACTATGGATTTTTCCATTTTGTCGCTAACTACTATCCCTATACGCTCTTTACGAAGGTTTCTTTTTTTCTCTTCCATCACTTTTCTTATTTATTTCCTTCTTCTTTTTTTCTGCTCGATAGTTCTGTTTTCAAACGAGCAATAGTTTTCTTAGTTTCCTTTATTTTATTAGGATTGTCAAGAGGTGTAATAACGTGATTTAACTTCATCTTAAGCAAATTTGCTTTTTCCTCCTCAATTCTCTCTAAAATTTCTTGAGTTGTTAACTCCCTTATTTCTGAATAATTCATCTTCATTAAGTTTTATTTATTCAACGTAATCACGTCTAACAATAAATTTAGTTTTTACAGGGAATTTTTGAGCTGCTAAACGTAAAGCTTCTTTGGCTACTTCTAAAGGTACGCCTTCTGCTTCAATTAAGACTCTTCCCGGGGTTACCGGAGCAACAAATCCTTCCGGAGCACCTTTTCCTTTACCCATACGAACCTCAGCGGGTTTTTTGGTTATGGGTTTATCGGGGAAGATGCGAATCCAAATTTGCCCCTCTCTCTTCATATAACGTGTTACCGCTTGTCGAGCTGCCTCAATCTGTCTTCCTGTTATCCACATTTGCTCAAGGGATTTGATACCGAAAGAACCGTATGCCAATTGATTTCCTCTTTGGGCAAGGCCTTTCATTCTACCCTTTTGCATTCTACGATATTTCGTTTTCTTTGGCTGTAACATCTTATTATTGTATTAAATTATTTTCTTTTACGTTTAAATCCACCACCTCGAGGTTTTTGTCCTAAGTTTAGAGATAAATCGCGTTTTCCGTAAACTTCTGATTTAAATATCCAAACTTTGATACCAATTAAACCTGTTTTTGTAAGAGCTTCGCCTAGAGCATAGTCTATGTCTGCGCGAAGAGTATGCAATGGGATTCGTCCTTCTTTGTATATTTCGGAACGTGCCATTTCAGCTCCGTTTAAACGGCCTGATATTTGTACTTTTATTCCGCCGGCTCCCATTCGCATAGTTGAAGCTATAGCCATTTTAATGGCTCTTCTGTATGCAATTCTTCCTTCTAATTGACGAGCTATGTTGTTTGCTACAATAACTGCATCAAGTTCGGGACGTTTGATTTCAAAAATGTTTATTTGAACTTCTTTGTTAGTGATTTTCTTAAGCTCTTCTTTAAGTTTGTCAACTTCTTGTCCGCCTTTACCGATAATGATACCGGGGCGAGAAGTGTTGATTGTAACTGTAACAAGCTTAAGGGTACGTTCAATCACGACTCTTGAAATTCCGGCAGCAGCTAAACGTACTTTAAGGTATTTTCTGATTTTATCGTCTTCTACTATTTTATCAGCATATTTGCGTCCGCCATACCAGTTAGAATCCCAACCTCTAATATATCCAAGTCTGTTACTTATTGGATTTACTTTTTGTCCCATACTATGCTTCGTTATTATTAGTTAAACTGTCAATTATTAATGTTACGTGATTTGAACGTTTACGAATTCTGTGTGCACGTCCTTGAGGTGCGGGTTGAATTCTTTTTAACATTCTAGCTGAATCAACGTAAATTTCTTTTACATATAAGTTGCTATCTTCTATTCTGGCATCTTCATTTTTTTGTTGCCAGTTAGCAATAGCTGATTTAAGAAGTTTCTCAAGTCTGTTTGAAGCTTCTTTCGGACTGAAATGTAGAATATCTAAAGCTCGATTAACTTCAACACCTCTAATCTGATCAGCTACTAAACGCATTTTACGAGGAGAAGTAGGACAATTTCTTAGTTTTGCAACGTAAGTTGTCTTCATTTCTTCCTTTCTGCTATTAGCTTTATTTCTTTTTCTTGCTCCCATGTCAATCTACTTTATTTTTTCTTTTTATTTCCACCATGACCTCTAAATGTTCTGGTAGGAGAAAATTCACCTAATTTATGCCCAACCATATTTTCGGTAATATAGACAGGGATAAATTTATTTCCATTATGAACTGCAATTGTATGACCAACGAAATCAGGAGTAATCATTGAACGACGCGACCATGTTTTTATTACGGTCTTTTTTCCTGATTCGTTCATATCAAGAACTCGTTTTTCGAGTTTATAATCTACAAAAGGTCCTTTTTTTAATGATCTGCTCATACCTTATTTCTTTTTCTTACGTTCTACAATAAGCTTATTTGAAGCTTTCTTTTTACTTCTTGTTTTATATCCTTTTGCAGGTAATCCTTTACGTGAACGTGGGTGTCCACCTGAAGCTCTACCTTCTCCACCACCCATTGGGTGATCTACAGGATTCATTACTACACCTCTTACTCGTGGTCTGCGTCCTAACCAACGAGAGCGACCTGCTTTACCTGATTTTTCAAGTGAGTGGTCGGGGTTTGATACTGTACCTATTGTAGCACGACAAGTAACTAAAACTTTTCTAACTTCGCCTGATGGAAGTTTTACTATAGCGTATTTACCGTCTCTGGATACTAATGATGCGTAAGCTCCGGCGCTTCTTGCCATTTCGCCACCTTTTCCGGGTTGTAATTCGATGTTGTGAATTACTGTTCCTAATGGTATGTCTGACAAGAATAAAGTATTTCCTACTTCGGGCTCTGCTTCTTTACCGGACATAATTTTTTGTCCTACTTGTAGTCCGTTTGGTGCTATTATATAGCGTTTTTCTCCGTCGGCATATACTACAAGAGCGATACGAGCTGTTCTGTTTGGGTCGTATTCTATAGATTTTACTGTTGCAGGGATTCCATCTTTAGTGCGTTTGAAATCAATGATTCGGTAAAGTTTTTTATGACCACCACCAATGTAGCGCATGGTCATTTTACCTTGATTGTTTCTACCTCCACTTTTTCGTAATCCCACTGTCAAAGATTTTTCGGGTACTGATTTTGTAATATCATCGAATGTACCTAAAATCTTATGTCTTTGTCCCGGTGTAACGGGTTTAAATTTTCTTACTCCCATCTCTCAATTAAATATTGCTATAAAAATCAATTACATCTCCTTCAGCTAATGTAACAATAGCTTTTTTGTAAGAATTTGTACGGCCGTTAATTATTCCGGCTTTTGTATATCTACTTTTTGATTTACCTGCGTAAACCATAGTGTTAACTGACTTAACATTAACATTATACAAGTTTTCAACTGCTTCTTTTATTTGAATTTTGTTAGCTCGTTTATCTACAACAAAAGCGTAACGATTCAAACTTTCAGCTTGTTCAGTAAACTTTTCAGTTACGATTGGTTTTAATAAAATTTCCATCACTAATCCTCTCCCTAATTACTAAACATGTTATTTAATTCAGCAATTGAACTTTCTACAAATATTAATTTTGATGCGTCAGTAATTTTGTAAGTGTTTAATTCGCTTACTAACTGCACATCAAATCCTTTTAAGTTACGAGCTGACAAATATATATTATTATTTACATTTGGTAAAACTAATAACAACTTTTTATCGTTTAATTTAAGATTATTTTTTATTTCGATGATTTTTTTAGTTTTTGGAGCATCGAAATTGAAATCTTCAACTACTACGATATTGTTGTTTTTAGCTTTGTAAGATAAAGCTGATTTACGAGCTAGAGCTTTAACTTTTTTGTTAAGTTTGAAAGAGTAATCTCTCGGACGTGGTCCGAATACTCTACCTCCTCCACGTAAAACCGGAGATTTGATACTTCCCATACGGGCTGTACCTGTTCCTTTTTGTTTTTTAATTTTACGTGTACTTCCGCTTATTTCACCTCTTTCTTTGGCTTTGTGTGTACCCTGACGTTTGTTGGCCATATATTGTTTTACGTCAAGATATACAGCATGCTCATTAGGTTCGATACCAAATATTGAATCGTTTAATTCAACGGTTTTACCGGTATCTTTACCATCTATGTTATATACTTTTACTTCCATTATTTCTCAACTATTATATATGAACCATTTGCTCCGGGTACAGAGCCTTTAACCATTAGCAGATTTTTTTCCGGATCTACTTTTACTACTTTAAGGTTTGTAACCTTAACTTTTTTTCCTCCGGTTCTTCCTGCCATTCTCATACCTTTGAATACTCTACTTGGGTCAGATGATGCACCTAATGAACCCGGTGCTCTTAATCTGTTGTGTTGTCCGTGAGTTGCATCGTTAACACCTCTAAATCCGTGGCGTTTAACAACTCCTTGGAAACCTTTTCCTTTAGATACTCCGCTTACATCAACCCATTCGATTCCATCGAATATGTCTAATGTAATGGCATCTCCAAGTTTGTATTCTTTTTCGTAACCTGAAAATTCAGCTAATACTCTTTTAGGAGTAGTACCTGCTTTCTTAAAGTGCCCTTTCAATGCATTTGGAGTATTTTTTTCTTTTTTTTCTCCGTATGCAATTTGTAGAGCTTCGTAGCCATCTTTTTCAGAAGTTTTCACTTGTGTTACTACACAAGGACCTACTTCTAAAACGGTGCATGGAATATTTTTTCCATCGGCACCGAATACTGAAGTCATTCCGACTTTTTTTCCTATTAATCCTGGCATTTTGCTATAAAATTATCAAACTTTAATTTCTACTTCTACACCACTTGGCAATTCTAATTTCATAAGTGCATCTATTGTTTTTGGAGTTGTTGAATATATTTCCAACAATCTTTTGTGAGATGCAAGCATGAATTGCTCACGTGATTTTTTGTTTACGAATGTTGATCTTAAAACTGTAAATATTCGTTTGTGAGTAGGTAATGGTATAGGACCACTAACTATAGCTCCTGCTTGTTTTACAGTTTTTACAATCTTCTCGGCTGATTTGTCAACCAAGTTATGATCGTAAGACTTTAATTTTATTCTTATTTTTTGACTCATTATTAAAACTCTCCCTTATTTAGCTTTACCTTCAATTATTTCTTTTTGTAAATCAGGACTTACAGGTGCATAGTGCGAGAATTCCATTGTGGAAGTTGCACGACCTGAAGTAATTGTACGTAAAGAAGTTACGTATCCGAATTGTTCTGAAAGCGGAACTAATGCACGAACTACTTTTGCTCCTCCTCTTTCTTCCATTCCTTGAACTTGTCCTCTACGACGGTTGAAGTCTGCTATTACATCGCCCATATATTCTTCGGGTGTAACTACTTCAACTTTCATAATTGGCTCCATTATTATCGGATTGGCTTTTATTGCTGCATTTTTGAATGCTTGTTTAGCACAAATCTCAAATGATAATTGGTCGGAGTCAACAGGGTGGAATGAACCATCTACCAAAGTTACTTTAAGGTTATCAACTTCGTAATTTGCTAAAGGTCCGTTAAGCATTGCTTCTTGGAATCCTTTTTCAACAGAAGGTATATATTCTTTTGGAATGTTACCTCCTTTAATTTCGTTGATAAATTCAAGACCTTTTTTACCTTCTTCGGCAGGTTCCATTTTAACAATAATATCAGCAAATTTACCACGTCCACCGGTTTGTTTTTTAAACACTTCGCGATGTTCTACCGGTGTAGTAATTGCTTCTTTGTAATTAACAAGAGGTTGTCCTTGATTACAATCTACTTTGAATTCTCTTTTTAAGCGGTCAACTATGATTTCCAAGTGTAACTCACCCATACCGCTAATTACTGTTTGACCTGTTGTTTCGTCTGTTCTAACGCGGAAAGTTGGGTCTTCTTCTGCCAATTTGCTAAGTGCGTTACCTAATTTATCGGCATCTTTTTGAGTTACAGGTTCAATAGCTACACCGATTACAGGATCAGGGAAAGTCATTGATTCTAATTGAAGTGGATGACTTTCTAATGTAAGAGTATCACCTGTTCTAATATCTTTAAATCCAACTGCTGCGCAAATATCTCCTGCTCCAATTTCTTCTTTTGGATTTTGTTTGTTTGCGTGCATTTGGTATAGACGTGATATTCTTTCTTTTTTACCTGTACGGTTGTTCAATACGTGAGTACCTGCTTTTAATACACCTGAGTAAACACGTATAAATGCTAAACGACCTACGAATGGGTCGGTAGCAATTTTAAATGCTAAGGCTGTTAAAGGTTCTTTATCATCAGGTTTGCGTGTTTCAGTTTCACCTGTTTTAGGATTAGTACCTTCAATAGCTGCTATATCAAGTGGACTTGGCATTAGAGCTGCAATGGCATCTAATAGTCGTTGTACACCTTTGTTTTTGAATGCTGATCCGCACATTACAGGGATAAATGTTCTGTCTAACACTGCTTGACGTGTAACAGCTATCATTTCGTCAACTGTAATTGAGTCGGGATCTTCGAAGTATCTTTCTAAAAGAGCGTCGTCAGTTTCGGC
>Ga0256828_1001192_pt1 | contig 16551 bp, 12 predicted proteins | sample CV88metaG_FD_185993 | JGI IMG/M metagenome (GOLD analysis project Ga0256828, IMG submission 185993) | Hydrothermal vent microbial communities from East Pacific Rise, Pacific Ocean - CV88 | ecosystem: Environmental > Aquatic > Marine > Hydrothermal vents | place: Pacific Ocean: East Pacific Rise...
GTTTCAAGCAGTGTTGCAGCAATATCCTTTTGGATCATTAGTTGCAACAGTTGTTCTAAGAACTCTTCGTTTTTCATACCCATCCATCCAAAATCTTTTTGTTTCATATAGCATCCAAAACATAATATATAGATGTTTAGAGTATAACATAGTTTGTTTGAATATGAGGATTAGCTTTTGTATCATAGTTTGAAAGCTAAGAAAAGATTTTGGATTCATTCTATCTATATATCTATATTAAAAGTATATAAATAGAGTTTATGTAATAAGATAATTATTTGAGTTAATCACTTTATTAGCAAAGTTTAGAGATAATCGCAACAATTAAACAAGTTTTTAAATCAATACAAATGGATGAAAATGTTAGATTTTGCAAAATTTACAAAGTACTCAAAACCCGGTCCTCGTTATACTTCTTACCCTACAGCTTTAGAGTTCAAAGATGAATTTAAGTATGATGAATATATTCAAAAGTTAGAGTCTCAAGACAGTTCTCGTGGGCTTAGTCTCTATTTTCATCTTCCATTTTGTAAAAATGCCTGTTACTTTTGTGGATGTAATGTTGTTTTTACTTCTAAAGAAGATAAGATGGTCCGCTACATCGACTATCTAAAACGTGAACTCAAGATCCTCTCAAAACATCTTGATATGAAACGTGAAGTGATCCAGATGCACTTTGGTGGGGGAACTCCTACATTTTTCAGTGCAGAGCAGTTGGATGAGATCATCAGTGAGATAAAGTCATACTTTCCAAACTTTGTAAAAGATGCAGAGATCTCATGTGAGATCGATCCTCGTCATATCAATGAAGATCAGATGCGTGTTATGGCATCTCACGGTTTTAACCGTGTAAGCTTCGGGATTCAAGACTTTAATGAAAAGGTACAGATAGCAGTACACCGTGTACAACCTTACAACATCACAAAAAATGCGATGGAACTTGCACGAAAATACAATATGCAGTCAGTCAATGTTGACCTGATCTACGGACTTCCTTTTCAAACTTTGGAGACATTTAAAGAGACGCTTGCACTTGCGTTGACGCTCAATCCCGACCGTTTTGCAGTATTTAACTATGCGCATGTGCCTTGGTTGAAAAAGACCATGCGTAAGATAGATGAGACGACACTTCCTCGTCCTGATGAAAAGCTCCATATCATGCAGTACACTATTGATTTTCTTACAAACAACGGCTACAAGATGATAGGTATGGATCACTTCGCAAAACCTGAAGATGAGCTCTTTAAAGCGATAAAAAAAGGTGAACTTCATAGAAACTTCCAAGGCTACACTACAAAAGGCGGTGCTGATCTTATCGGTGTCGGGCTTACTTCCATCGGTGAGGGTGTTGATTATTATGCGCAGAACTTTAAGGATATGCCTTCTTATGAAGCTGCAATCGATGCTGAAAAACTTCCGTTTGAGAGAGGTGTATCGCTCAATGAAGACGATATGATCCGTCAATATGTCATCATGGAACTGATGAGTAACTTCAAGCTCGATATTAAAAGATTTGAGAAGCTTTTTGGTGTGAACTTCAAAGAGTACTTTAGTGACGCACTTGCAGATCTACAGGTATTTGCCGATGAAGGTCTTATAACGATCACAAATAAAAAGATAGAGTGTTCTCAAACCGGAACACTGCTTATCAGAAATATTGCTATGCCGTTCGATGCTTATATGAAACGCCATGCAAGCAGTGATAAAACATTTTCAAAAACGGTGTAGTGATGGATAAGAACTTAGATACTATTTTTAATTTTAACGAGATCACTGATGAGTGTGTCAAATGCGGGAAGTGTATTCCTGTTTGTACCATTCACAGAGTAAACGCAGATGAGGTTACATCTCCGCGTGGTTTTCTCGATCTGCTGGGCGCTTATAAACAGGGCGATCTAGAGCTTGATAAAAATGCAAAAGATATCTTTGAGAGCTGTTTTTTATGTACAGCCTGTGTTGAGGTCTGTCCAAAATCACTTCCTACAGATATGGTGATAGAGCAGGTTCGTAGTGACATTGCTCAAAAGTTCGGCATTGCATGGTATAAAAAAGCTTTCTTTTTACTCCTGCGTCACCGTTGGCTCAATGACCTTGCGTTTAAACTGGGCTGGGTGTTCCAAACTTGTGGATTTAAGATCAAGGCTGACATTGACTCTATGCATTCACGCTTTAACTTTCCTATGTTAAAAGCGAACAGACTCTTACCAAGTCTGAGAATGACCTCGTTTTTAAATGCACATCCTGAAAATATTAACAACGGCGGTAAAAGAAAGGTTGCTATCTTTATCGGTTGTCTTGCAAACTACAACTATAGAAATATCGGAGATTCTCTTTTAGAGATCTTAGAGACACTTGAGATAGATGCCTTCTTGGCAAAATCACAAAAGTGTTGTTCTGCACCTGCGTACTTTACCGGTGATTTTGATACGGTCGATCATAATGCCAAGTTCAACATCGAGTACTTTGAAAAGTTCAGTGATGATGTTGAAGCTATTTTAGTACCTGAAGCGACATGTTCTGCGATGCTTAAAATCGACTATGAACACTACTTCCACGATCAGCCTGAGTGGCAAGAGCGTGCAAGAAAAGTGATGAAGAAGGTCTTTATGGCTACGGAGTGGCTGCAAAACCATACGGAGCTAGAGACAATACTTGCTAAAAAGCAACAGTTGCCGCAAATAGTCACTTACCATGACCCATGTCATGCCAGAAAGATGCAGGGGATCCATGAAGAGCCTCGTAACCTTATCCGTCAGAACTATAAGATAGTAGAGATGAGCGATCCAAACTCATGTTGTGGGTTTGGTGGTGTGACGATGCAAAGTGAGAAGTATCACTTCGCAAAAGCCGCAGGAGCTCCAAAAGCTGCGATGATCAAAGAGACAAAAGCAGAGATCGTAAGTGCTGAGTGTAGTGCATGTCGTATGCAGATAAATGCTTCTATGAACTATGCAGAGGTTGAGACGGTATTTAAAAATCCGATAGAGCTTATTGCCGAGGCACTGAAAAAATAATATGCACCATTTTGTTTGGGATATAGATCCGATATTACTCTCTTTTGGACCTTTCCATATCTATTGGTATGGATTGTTGTTCGCGACTGCCATCATCTCCGGTTTGGAGTTTATGAAGCGTGTCTATAAACTTGAGGGCAAAGATGAGAGCACTATCGAGCCTCTTTTCATCTATGCTGTTATTGGTATTGTCATTGGTGCGAGACTTGGGCATTGTCTCTTTTATGATCCTGATTACTATCTGGCTCACCCGATGAAGATATTTGCCGTATGGGAAGGCGGACTTGCCTCTCACGGTGGTGGACTGGGTGTTTTGATAGCGCTTTATCTTGGATGTAAGAAGTACAAGGTCGATTTTATGTGGCTTATTGACAGACTTGTTATCCCTACTGCACTTTTTGGTTTCTTTGTCCGTATGGGAAACTTTATGAACTCCGAAATACTGGGAAAACCTACAGATGTTCCATGGGCTATCGTCTTCTCAAGAGTAGATATGCTCCCGCGTCATCCTGCACAGCTCTATGAAGCATTTTCGTATCTGATCATCTTTTTCATACTTACATATATCTATGTGAAACAACGAAAAAATTTAAAAGAGGGCTTTATCTTTGGCCTCTTTTTAGTCTTGATCTTCAGTGTGCGTTTCATTGTCGAGTTTTACAAGGTGAGACAAGCGGACTACTCGTTGGACATCGGTCTGACAACAGGACAGCTCTTAAGTATCCCTTTCTTGTTGTTGGGTATCGGGTTTATCATTTGGAGTCGTAAAAAGTAGTGGAAAGAGTTATTTTTGCCTATTTTATCTTCATAAATGTTGCTGCATTCGTACTCTACTGGGTAGATAAGCTGCTGGCAAAATCCTCCAAACGCAGGATCTCAGAAACAGAACTGCATACTTTTGCACTGCTTGGCGGTTTTTTGGGTGCGACCTTGAGTATGTATATCTTTCGTCATAAAACGAGCAAATCCTCATTCCTAATTAAGCATATCATTATCATCATTATTTGGATAGCAGCACTTAGCTACTATTTTCTTGTTTTTGATGAATTGAGCTTTATCAGATAGGTTATCTCTCTTTATAGTGCTGTTTTTGTGCTTTCTTTACAGAGAGTCTCCACAGATAATTTACTAGAAAATACCCCAAGATAGAGCCGAAGATGGAGTACATCGCTGTTCCAAAATAGAGCGGTATGAAAATATTTTCAAGATTGTTTGAGAACCACTCAAGTGTCATCTCCACAGGTTGAGGTTTTATTCCAAGTAAGAAGGATCCTGTTAGGTACTCCATGTAGTACATAGGAGGCATTGTGATGGGATTGCTCAGCCAGCACATAGCTAGACCGATGGGTACATTGAACTTTACAAAGGGTACGAAGAGCAGTACCGCTGCCATCTGCATAGGCATAGGAATGAATGCTATGAAGAGACCGATGAGCACACCACGTGCAATCATTTTACGGTTCGTTGAGAGATACTCAGGTGGAATTTTAGATTTTTTTATAAAAGCACGGAGCTTCTCATGTTTGGATGTATTTTTAAGTGTTTTTCTTATCATTTATCACATACTTTATATTTTTAGTAATTATAACAGCTAAGAGCTTACAAATGCTAAATATGCTAAAATCTTTTATATATTATATTGAGGGTAAAAAATGTCTTTTGAAAAACTAGGAATCATAAAACCATTACTAAATGCTATAGAGGAGTTGGGTTATAAAAAACCTACTCTTGTCCAAAAGAGGGCTATTCCTGTTGTTTTGGCAAAAAAAGATATCTTTGCAACTGCACAGACAGGAACAGGTAAGACCGCTGCGTTTGCACTGCCGATACTGCAAAGACTTCGTAAGCCTGTAGAGGGTAAAGGTATTCGTGCTGTGATACTCTCTCCTACACGTGAACTGAGTATTCAGATCCATGACGATATTGTCGCATATTCAAAATACATGGATATTAAAACAGCGATATTGGTCGGTGGAAAAGATCTGCAAAAACAAAGAGAGAAGCTTAAACGCGGTACGGAGATAGTTATCGCAACACCAGGTCGTCTTTTAGAGCATATTGAGAATGGGTTGCGTTTGAACGATGTGGAGGTATTTGTACTTGATGAAGCAGACCGAATGCTTGATATGGGTTTTACAAAAGATATTCGCAAGATCCATCCACTGATGCCAAAACGCCACCAAACGCTGCTCTTTTCAGCGACCTTTAGTGACAAAGTAAGAAAGCTCTCAAAGCTTATCTTGACCAAGCCGACCTTTATCGAGACGGCAAAACATAACACAACGGTCGATAGTATCAACCAAGTGGCTTATCTTGTGGATACTGATAGAAAAGCAGAGCTTTTGGCTTACATCATCGGTTCGAGAAACTTTCCACAGGTATTGGTCTTTACTAGAACAAAAGCGAGCTGTGATGCCTTGGCAGAGGAGCTTAAAAAAGATGGGCTCAAGTGTGGGATCATTCATGGTGACAGAACAAAAGCGAACCGCCTCAAAACGCTCAACCAGTTCAAAGAGGGAAAATTCCGCGTATTGGTAGCGACAGATATCGCGTCACGCGGACTTGACATCGAAGAGCTCCCGTATGTTATAAACTATGAGCTTCCTTCCATTCCTGAGGATTATGTTCACCGAGTAGGGCGTACTGGACGTGCAGGGCGTGAGGGTGAAGCTATCTCTCTTATTGACATCTATGAGAAGTATGACATCCGCGATATTGAAAAGCTGATCGGGCAAAAGATACCGCAGGAGACCGTAAAAGGATTTGAGCCTGATCCAAATATCAGACGAAAAGATATTGATGAAGTGAAGCTTAAAGCAGAGCATAAAAAACAGGAAAAGGTCTTTCAGAAAAAAGCTGCTCCAAAAAAAATAACTGCAAAATCTTTAAAAGTTTCAAAGAAGAAAAGAAAGACCACAAAAAGGGACTAGGGTGCATTTATGGTAAGAACTTTGATTTTGCTCTTTATCACTGTTTTTATACAAACTGCACTCTGTGCCAAAGAGATGGCACCCCTTCTTACAAAAGAGCAGATCCAGTACTTACATATGAAAAAAACCATCACTATCTGTGTCGATCCGAAATGGCGACCATATGAGTGGATAGACAAGCAGGGAAAGTACAAGGGGATGGGTGCTGATTATTTTAGTCTCTTTACAAAAAATCTTCCTGCCGAGATAGTGCTGCACAAAACAAAGAACTGGGCCCAAACCATAAAAGATATAAAAGAGAAAAAGTGTGATCTTCTGCCGATGGCAGGTATCACCAAAGAGAGAAAAAAGTTTTTAAACTTCACTTCGCCATACTACTTCGCTCCATATGTGGTTGCAACAACACTTGATAAAAGCTTCATAGAGGATTTCTCTGAAAAGTTAGATAAAAAATATGCAGTGATAGCACACTCTGCCGTTATTGATGATTTGAACAATCGTTATGGCAATATTCGTTTTGTAACTGTAGATAATATTGCAGATGGTATGAAGCTTGTATCTCAAGGTAAGGTCTTTGGCTTTATTAACACCGCACAGGTGATTTCATTTTTTATCCAAGAGAGAGGAATTGAAAATATTAAGATAGATGCAAAACTGCCAAGTGGTTATCATCTTGCTGTAGCAACAAGAAAAGATGAGCTGATTTTACGTGACATATTTGAAAGAGTGATTAAAAGCATAGATCCGCAAGAGTTGGCACATATTAAAAGCCGTTGGTATGGGGTGGTTCTTGAAACTCGTAAAGACTACACACTCTTTTATAAGATCGTTGGGTTTCTTGTTTTAGTACTATTGGCTCTTTTATATCGTGCGTTGCTACTCAAAAGAGCGAATCTTGAACTTGAAGCACGAGTAGAACAAAAAACAGTTGCGCTGCAGAAACTCAATGCAGAACTTGAAGAGAAAGTAGAACAACGTACAAAGGCATTGGAGCATCAGGCGTATTATGATGCTTTGACGAACCTGCCAAACAGACGACTTTTCAAAGACAGACTCCATCTCGCCCTTGCCAAGTCCAAACGCAGCAACTCTTTGGTAGCACTCTATTTTATAGATTTGGATATGTTCAAACAGATAAATGATTCACTCGGACATCATGCAGGGGATAAAGTACTAAAGATCGTTGCGAAGAGACTCTCTAAGATCATAAGAAAAGAGGATACTTTGGCACGCTTGGGCGGTGATGAGTTCACTTTGCTCGTTGAAAGTGCAGGGAGTATCGCAGAAACAGTATCTATCGCACAAAAAATGCTGGAACTTGCAAAAGAGCCCATAGAAGTTGAAGATCATACTCTGTATATCTCTTTAAGCATAGGTATAGCACTCGCACCACAAGATGCTACAAATGCAAGAGATCTACTTAAAAATGCAGATGCAGCAATGTACAAGGCAAAAGAGGAAGGGCGAAATAACTTTCAGTTCTACTCTCCACAGATGAGTAAAGTAGCCTATGAAAAAATAGTACTGCAAAGTAGATTACGACAAGCGATAGATAATAAAGAGTTCGATGTTTACTATCAACCTCAAGTCGATGTTGTAAAACATAAAATAGTAGGCTTTGAAGCCTTGGTACGATGGATCGACCCTAAAAGGGGAGTGATAGAACCTGATGAATTTATTGGGGTCGCCCAAGAGACAGGTATGATAGTTGAGATAGATAAGATGGTTCAAAGTATGGCTATTGAACAGTTTGCAAAATGGCATAAAGCCGCACTTTGTAAAGGTCGTATCTCAATTAATCTTGCCTCTAAAGAGCTCTCAAGTGAAGATTATTTGGAGGGTTTAATACAACAGCTAGATGAGAACTCATTAAAAGCTGAATATTTAGAGATCGAAATAACCGAGGGAGAGATCATGCGTCACCCCCAAGAGGCTATTATAAAGCTCCAGAAGATTCATGACCTTGGTATAAGAATTTCAATTGATGATTTTGGAACGGGGTACTCATCTCTTGCCTATCTCAAACGTTTTCCTATTGATAAACTCAAGATCGACCAATCTTTTGTAGAGGATATTCCCAAAGATGAAGATGATTGTGCGATTGTAAAAGCAGTCATAGCACTTGGTGAGAATCTTGGACTCTCCTTGGTGGCAGAGGGAGTTGAGACAAAAGAGCAGGAGCAGTTCTTAGTTGAGCACGGATGCCGTTTCATACAAGGGCATCTTTATGCAAAAGCGATGTCTGCACAAGAGACAGAAGAGTTCTTGAGACAATTTTAAAGATGGTGAAAAGCAGTGTTTAAAGAGTATGAATTAGAGATCCTATATCAAGATAAGTATCTTGTTGTCATTAACAAGCCGAGTGGACTCTTGGTGCATAAATCAATGATAGACAGACATGAGATATATTTTGCCATGAAGATGCTTCGTGACCAGATAGGGCAGTGGGTATACCCTGTGCACAGACTGGACAAACCGACTTCGGGAGTGCTTCTGTTCGCGCTTGACAGTGAGAGCGCACGGCTTATGAGCGAGCAGTTCAAAGTACACTCGATAGTAAAAGAGTATGTTGCCGTGGTTCGGGGTTATGCTCCGCCAAGCGGTCTGATAGATCATGCACTGAAAGAGAAACTTGATAAAATAAGTGATAAGAAAGCAAGAGATGACAAAGAGGCGCAAGAGGCTGTCACTGCGTTTGAATCGTTGGCAAGTGTAGAGCTAAACGCAGCGGTTGGCAGATATGACAAAACTCGCTACTCTTTGGTGAAACTTCTGCCAAAAACGGGTAGAAAACATCAACTTCGCCGTCATATGAAGCATATCTCTCATCATATCTTGGGTGATACGAAGTATGGACGGGGCGAACATAACAAATTTGTGCGTAAAGAGTATAATATGCATCGTCTTTTACTGCATTGCAGTGCACTCGAAGTAGTGCATCCCTATACAAATGAGAAGCTGAGGTTCGAGGCTGCGTTTGATGAGGTATTTGAGATGATCTTTAAAGAATTTAATTGGAATAAGGAAAAAATATATGAGTAAAATGGTAGAAAAATATCTAAAAGATTATAAAAAGCCTGCGTTTAAGATAGAGAGTGTCAATCTCACGTTTGAACTTTTTGAAGAGGAGACAATAGTATCGTCTGTTTTAAAATTTCAAAAACTTGATGAGAGTGTCAATGAGCTGCGTTTAGACAGTGTGGATCTGGAGCTTTTAGAGCTGCGTTTAAATGGTATGGTGCTGAGTGAGAACAGATATATAGTAGATGAAGAGAGTTTGACACTGCTTAATGTACCAGAAGCATTTGAACTTAAGATCCAAAATAAGATATATCCGCATAAAAACACAGAACTCGAGGGGCTTTACAAATCTGGAGATATATTCTGTACACAAAACGAGCCTGAGGGTTTTAGAAGTATTACCCCTTATCTTGACCGTCCTGATGTTATGAGTGTCTTTACTACTACGGTCATAGCTGACAAAGAGAAGTATCCGGTACTTTTGAGCAATGGGAACAAACATGAGTGTCATGAGAGCTTTGATGGGCGTCACGGGGTTACATGGCATGACCCTTTTGCAAAGCCTTCATACCTCTTTGCACTTGTTGCGGGTGATCTAGGAAGTATCAGTGATAGTTTTGTTACGATGAGCGGTCGTGAGATAGCGCTCAACATCTACTGTGATCTTGGAAATGAGTCTAAATGTTTTCATGCGATGGACTCTTTAAAAGAGGCGATGAAGTGGGATGAGCAAAAGTATGGACGAGAGTATGACCTTGATATTTACAATATCGTTGCAGTGGATAGTTTCAATATGGGTGCAATGGAGAACAAAGGGCTTAACATCTTTAACTCCGCTTATGTTCTGGCAGATATGGATACAGCGACCGATGCGAACTTTATGGGGATCGAGAGTGTTATCGCACATGAGTATTTTCATAACTGGACCGGAAACCGTATCACGTGTCGTGACTGGTTTCAGCTTACACTTAAAGAGGGACTGACAGTCTTTAGAGATCAGTGCTTCTCTGCTGATATGAACTCAAAAGAGGTACAACGTATCGAAGATGTAAAAGCCTTACGTGAGAGACAGTTCGTTGAAGATGCTTCTGCTACTCGTCATCCTATCCAGCCAAAATCTTACATCTCAATGAATAACTTCTATACGGCGACCGTATATGAAAAGGGTGCGGAGGTGATTCGTATGATCCATACGCTTATCGGTGAAGAGAAGTATCGCAAAGCGATGGACCTTTACTTCGAGACCTTTGATGCACAGGCCGTTACGACAGATGATTTCTTATGGGCTATGAGCAGTGCCAGTGGTGAGGATCTAGAGCAGTTTAAACGATGGTACCACCAAAGCGGCACACCAAAACTCAAAGTAGAAGAGGAGTTTAGTGAAGGTACGTATCGACTGCGTTTAGAACAGCATATTCCAAACGCAGTGGATGGTACGAAACAAGAGGCTTACTACTTTCCTTTAAAAGTAGGGCTTCTTGATACAAACGGCAGTGAGATCCTTGAGAGCGTTCTGCGAGTTTCAAAAGAGCGAGAGGAGTTTGTATTTGAAGGTTTGGCATCAAAACCATATCTCTCTATCAACAGAGATTTTTCAGCTCCTTTTATAATAGAAAAAGAGGAGAACAACTACGCCTTCTTAATGAAGTATGATACGAATAGTTTTGTGCAGTATGAAGCAGCGCAGGATTTTGCTCTTGGGACTCTTAATAAAATGATACAAGGTGAAGCGATAGATGAAGGGTTCGTGGAGGCGTACGGATATTTGTTAGATTTGGATGTTGATCTCTCATACAAGGCACTTCTGCTTGAACTACCATCTATAAGTGCGATCATGCAAACGCAGCAGACAATAGACTTCAATGTCATCTATGATGTAAAAGAGAGACTCTCAAAATATCTTGCATCAAAATACAAAGAGAAGTTGATTTCTATATATAATGAAAACCATTTTCCAAACGCAGTCGAACTTGATGCAAAAGAGATAGCACAAAGAGCCATAAAGAACAGAGCACTGAAGATCCTTTCTGCCTTAGAAGATGAAGAGGTAGCTGCAATGGCTAAAAAACAGTATGAAGAGTCACTCACAATGACAGACAGGGTTGTGGCGCTTGATATTCTAGAGAACATCCATGCAGAGTATGCAGACACAGCACTCAAAGATTTTTATGAACGATATAAAGATGAAACACTGGTCATGAACAAATACTTTGCCATTATTGCCTCTTCAGGAAGAGATGAGCTGTTAGAGAGAGTAGAGAGAATGGAGCTTGATAAGGTCTATGATGAAAAAGTGCCAAATCTTGTACGTTCACTTATCGGATCATTCTCACGTAATCATAAACATTTTCATAAAGAGGATGGAAGCGGATACAGATTTTTGGCAGATAAGATAATCGCCATAGATAAAATCAATCCACAAATGGCTTCAGCACTTGCAAATTCCTTTAAAATTTATGATAAATTGGTAGATAATAACAAGCAGCTGATAGAGAAGGAACTTAAGCGTGTAGTTTCTACACATAACTTGTCAAATAATACATATGAAATTATTAATAAAATTCTAAGAAATAGATAAATTGAAAATTTTAATACCTCTGAAATCCCCAAAAATAGGGGATATAAATGGACATTATAAAACTTATAGATATAACTAATAAAAATATGTGATAAGTTTTTAATAATATTTTGATAAAGTTACTTATAACTTAAATCGAGAGGAAAATAAATGGCAAGATTAGTTGTATTAGGTGGTGGTGTTGCTGGTCATACAACAGCTACATTCGCTGCAAAATGGTTAGGCTCACAACATGAAGTTGTTGTGGTTACTCCAAACTCAAAATGGAATTGGATTCCATCTAACATTTGGGTTGGTGTTGGTGAAATGAAGAAAGAGGAAGTTACTTTTGATTTGGCTCCTGTATATGCAAAAGCTGGTATCACATACCACCAAGCAAAAGCAGTGTCAATCAATCCAGAGGGGAAAGAAGATAGTGACAAACCTTTTGTAACGATTGAATATACAAGTGCTGATAAACTTGGAGAGAGTGAAGTTATTGAGTATGATTACTTAGTAAACGCAACTGGTCCAAAGTTAAATTTTGATGCAACACCTGGTCTAGGTGATGGTAATGGTCAAATGGGTGACAATACAGTTTCTGTTTGTACTGCAGATCATGCTGTTCACGCAGCAGAAGAGCTTGAAAAAGCAATCGAGAAAATGAAAGGCGGAACTCGTCAAAAATTCTTGATCGGTACTGGTCATGGTATGTGTACATGTCAAGGTGCTGCGTTTGAGTATATCTTCAATATTGAACATGAACTTAGAAAAGCTGGTGTTCGTGATATGGCAGATATGAAATGGATATCAAATGAGTCTTTCTTAGGTGACTTTGGTATGGGTGGATTACATATGAAAGTTGGTGGATATGTAGTATCTTCTAAACTGTTCGCTGAATCACTATATGCTGAAAGAGATATTGATTGGTTAATTGGTGCACATACTTCTAAAGTAGAAAAAGGTAAAGTAGAATATGAACTTCTTGATGGTTCTAAAGGTGAAGAAGAGTTTGACTTTGCAATGCTTATCCCACCATTTGCTGGTGTAGGTCTTAAAGCTTACGATAAAGCTGGTGAAGATATTACAGATACTGTATTTGCTCCAAACGGATTTATGAAAGTTGATGCTGACTATTCTGGTAAACCATATGAAGAGTGGAAAGCTAGTGACTGGCCAAGAACTTACCAAAATCCTACATATAAAAATATGTTCGCTGCAGGTATTGCCTTTGCACCACCACATCTTATCTCTAAACCGATGAAGTCTCCAAATGGAACTCCGATCAATCCTACACCACCAAGAACTGGTATGCCTTCAGGTATCATCGGTAAAGCGGTTGCACACTCTGTTTGTGATTTAATGACAAAAGGTGAAAATGCTCATTTACATGAAGCTTCTATGGCTGAAATGGGTGCTGCTTGTGTTGCTTCTGCAGGTAAAGGTGTCTTTACTGGTACTGCTGCTGCTATGACTGTTTACCCTGTTGTTCCAGATTTTGAAACATATCCGGGAACTGGTCGTGATACAGATTATACATTTGGTGAAATCGGTCTTGCTGGACACTGGATTAAACATATATTACATTATCTGTTTATCTACAAAGCAAAACTTAATCCAGGCTGGACACTGATCCCAGAATAAACATAAGGAGATATTATGGAAAAAAAAGTTGTTGAAGAAGAATTAAATTTCGCAAAGAAAGAGCACTATAAACTCACAATGATGCCAGGTGCTTTCGCTGTTAAATTGAGAACATGTATAATATTTCAATTTATTAGATTTGTAATCATTAATGTAAAAATGATCATTGTTGTTGGCAAAAGCCACTAACCTACTTTTGAAAACTTTGGGATTTATCCCAAAGTTCACTTTCACTTTACTTACATAAAACACTACAACAGAAGGCCTTTAGATGACACGAGAGATTATAAAATACCCTACGCCATTGAGTGTTGAATATGCTACGGACGTACGAGTTTTTAATGATGAGTTGTTTGCCTTGATAGAAGATCTTAAAGATACTATCAATGAAAATAATTTAGATGGACTTGCTGCTTATCAAATAGGGAATTATTTTAATGTCATTGTTGTAAAAGACAATGATGAGTTTATTGAGATGATAAATCCTCGTCTGATAGGTCATAGTGGTAGTGTAATAACTGAAGAGACCACCGCATACTATCCAAATAGAAGTGCAGAAATCGAGCGTTTTGAGAGTGTAAGTATCGTCTATCAAGATAGAAACGGTGAAGATAGAACACTAAAGGCTGATGGAGATCTGGCAATTTTATTGCAACGTAAGATCGACTATACATTTGGTGCGACCTTTATACATAAAATGTCTAAAGAGGAGAAAAAGAGATTTGAAAACGGTCTCTCTTCCAAAACAGATACAACAAAAAATCAAACACAAAACGATTACTGTCCCCGTACCTTTTTTAGAGATAAGATCTTACTTGCTGCGAATATCTTGACAATTTTACTGGCTTTGATATTTGTTATCTCATTTTTCTTTGATGATACTTCTATGTTGTGGCATCTTCAGCTTTATGGAGCGGCAGGTGTTGTTGGGCTTGATGTTTTTTACTTCTTTTATGCACAGTATGAAGGAAAAAAATATGTTTCTTGTGACAGCTGTCAGCTTGGTAATATTGTAGGTACGGTTGTTATTTCACTCTTTAGACTGTTAATTGTGATGGGACTTTCATATTATTTTATAGGTAGTGCTTAATGGACTATAAAATACCTACACTTGCACGTTCTCAAGAACTTTTTTTAGCAAATAAAAGTAAAATAGTAGAGCAGTGGGTATCTTATGAATCTCCTAATAATATCCTTGCTACGCATGATATTGACGGAGAGTACTTTATTCAAAACTATGCTAGTGGTGTCTTTGACTACTTTATGGGTGTGATCTCAGGTGAGACCACCATAGGGAACTGTCCTGTAATGCAAGAGTTGTTAGTCTACTTGAAATATCGTGAGATCAGTGCTGATGAGCTCTTTGAACTTTGTAGCCATTTTAGACGTTCAATGCTTGATTTTTCTTATGACTTTGGACTCAATTCAAAACAGATATTTGATGAGATCTCTTATATCTTTGATAAGAACTTCAGTGGAATTCTTAAATTCTATACTGATACTATCTTTCAAAAACTTGTTGACGCCAGACAAGAAGCTCTTTTGGCTTCACAAGCAAAAGAGTACTTTTTATCCAATATGTCGCATGAGATCAGAACACCGCTTAATGCTATTTTAGGCTTTGTGAATCTACTCATTAATGAAGATATTTCTAAAAAGCATCGTAACTACCTAAATATCATTTTAAACAGCGGCGAAAACCTTCTGAGTATCATTAATGACATTTTGGACTTTTCAAAACTCCGAAGTGGAGAGTTTACGATAGAGCCAAAGGTCTTTTCTCTGCATGAAGAGTTGAGTCATGCTATGGAACTCTTTGTTGCAAGTGCAAACTCTAAAGAGATCACGATCCTCTCATTTATCAATCCAAATATTCCAAAAGAGCTTTTTGGTGATATATTGCGAATTAAGCAGATATTATCTAACTTTTTAAGTAATGCCATAAAGTTTACACCGGAGTGTGGTGTGATCCGTGTGGAGGCTGAATGCAGTGATGGGTATCTGAAGATAAAAGTGATCGATAGTGGTATTGGGATCGCTCCGCAGGAGATAGATCATATATTTGAGGCTTTTGCTCAAGCCCAAGAGCATGTAGAACATAATAAACATGGGACAGGACTAGGACTCTCGATCTCTCATCAGTTGGCAAAATTGATGGGTGGAAATGTCGGGGTGAACTCTGAGGTAGGAAAGGGAAGCACTTTTTTTGTTGAAATTCCCATAGAAGTCGTGACATATGAATGTAATGTGATAGAAGATATAAAAAGATACCAAGAACTTAAGATGAAAATTTATGCTAAAGATATGCATTTAAGTATCAAGCATCAATCTTTCATTAAATATGCAGAAGTTTTTGGCATGCAGTTAGAGGTCATAGATAGACTGGATAAAGAGTGTGATATTGTGATTTTCGTTCATGAAGAGTGTGATAATGACTTTATTCAGCAACTTATAGCATCAAAAAAATCAAGTATTGCATTGATGAGTCGGGAGTATGATGACTATGAGACATATTCGCACATAAACTCAATCTGTTTTCCTTTGTATTGTTCAAAGATACATAAGGCATTTGACGAGCTCTTAAATCCACGTGATGATGCACATTATGATAAAAAAATTACAAATAAGTTTAAAGGTCATATATTGATCGCTGAAGATAATGAAGCAAATCAAGAACTTATAAAAATCATTTTAACAAAATATGGTCTTACTTTTGATGTAGCGAATAATGGGCTTGAAGCTGTTGAGCTTTATAAAACCAATAAATATGATCTGATATTGATGGATGAACAGATGCCGGTCATGGATGGGATAGAAGCTGTTAGCAGGATAATTGAGTATGAAGAGCTTCATGGGCTGCGCCATACTCCGATCTCAGCACTTACAGCAAATGTGATAAAAGGGGCAAAAGAGAGAGGGCTTCTGAGCGGGTTTGATGCATTTTTAGGTAAGCCTGTCATTCTCAAAGAGCTTGAGCGTCTCTTTATGTCCTATGTAAAACTTGACTCCTTCAGTGTAGATACGGATCTACAAAAGAGTAACAGCTCCCAAGAGGAGATGATCTTTGGACTCGATACACAAAAACTTCTAAAAGAGTTAATGTTAACTAATGATGAGCTGGTAATGCTTTTAACGCTCTTTTTGAAAAAAATGAGAACTACACTCCCTTCGTTAGAAGAAGCGATTCAAGATAAAGATTATAAAAAAATCGCCTTGCTCTCTCATTCTATCAAAGGTTCAAGTGGAAATTTTCGTATGGAATTATTGCAAAATATTGCAGGAAAGATGGAGACAAAAGCAAAAGAAGAGGATAGTGAGTATGATTTTATGTCAAGTTTTAAGATTATCAAAGAGAAATTAGAGCAGATACAGATCAAGTAACCTT
>Ga0256828_1001193_pt1 | contig 16515 bp, 16 predicted proteins | sample CV88metaG_FD_185993 | JGI IMG/M metagenome (GOLD analysis project Ga0256828, IMG submission 185993) | Hydrothermal vent microbial communities from East Pacific Rise, Pacific Ocean - CV88 | ecosystem: Environmental > Aquatic > Marine > Hydrothermal vents | place: Pacific Ocean: East Pacific Rise...
TCTTTCCTATCTTCTTCAGATAGATGTTAGAGAGGTGGCCGAGTGGTCGAAGGCGCACGACTGGAACTCGTGTATGGGGCAACTCATCGAGGGTTCGAATCCCTTCCTCTCTGCCAGTTAAATTTCATACATTCAAAACCACCGACGTAGTGGGCTTTTCATACATTTTCATATTTTCGTTAAACCAAATTGGTAACCTATTGGCAACTATTATAGATTATTAATGATTTAGGTTGACTTATTTAAAAAACTCATTAATACTAACATCTAATACCTGAGCAATCTTATACAACTGTTCCAAATTAAAGTGTTTCCCATATTTACAAAGCTCTGCTTTGGCAATGTGTCCTACAGAATTATGATTGATAGCAAGTGCTAACTGCATTTGAGTAATACCTTTTTCTTTCCGAATCCTCTTAACATTTGAACCAATCTGTTTGTAAAAAGATTTCAACTCTTCTTCTGAAAAATCCTTAATATCCAAATGTATGTCCTATAGGTAAATTTTCTATAAGTTTAGTAGGGATATAATCTTTTATAAATGTTCCATAGAACATAATTATAGGAGGGAGTAATATTTTGGCTTTAGCACAAAAAGCAGATAATCTTATAGGTTCAACAATGGATTTACTAATAACTATTTTTTTGAGAATACCAATCGTAGTATATCTTCTTGCATTAGGTATGAGTAAAATACCTTTAGAGGGAAGGGTATGGGACATCATTTCTGTCATCATATTGGCTCTTGTTGTCGTTGGTACGTTTTTATATTTTCATCCTATACACAAAAGAAAGAAAAAAGATCCCATGAAGAGTCTATCTCCAGAAGAGATAAGAAAAATTAAAAAGGTTCAACTCTTTAACATTCCAAATATCAATCAGCAGTATGAAGCATATGGAATGATAGAGTCCAAAGATACAGATAAAGAACAAGCTAAACTCAAACTGCAAGCTGAAGCATTAAAACTTGGAGCCAATGCGGTGATTAATGTAACAACAAATATTGATAACAATGTTACAGGCAGTGTTGGATCTGTTGCTACTATGCCCAGAATGGTTTCTGGTAAGACTTCTACGGTTACCACATATCATTATGAGGGTACGGCAGTAAAATTAATTTAAAGAGCATACAATGACAGATAGAGAAAGATTTATCCCTACACTAGAAGAGATAGAAAGAAAAATAAATACAGATCAACCACTTACTGAGTCTGAGAAAGTTTTTCTATCGGCTGCTATCTCCAACCAGATCAATGTTCAATATGGTCATGCCGAACTCATTACCTATGACGATGATGTTGAAATATATGAGTTTAGTAAAGAAATTACCTATAAAAAAGAAAAGGTATCATAGCAAGAGAAGAAGCCATCAAATCCATGTATCAGTACGAAGCTGAAATAGAAGATATGGCATTAGTCACAGATACCCATGAAATAATTCATAATTGGTATACGATAGAATTTCCAGACCTAGCACCCCTTGAAGAGATGTTTCCTCTTGAGGATCTGTATGATACTGAGCCTGTTTATACTGAATATTGTTAAAATTATCATCAAACACCTAAAGTATCAACAATATTCCCTAAGTCAAAATTCAATAAGAATGATGCGTAATAGCTTTTAAATAAATCTTCGATATACTCATCAACTGTGATTTCAAGACCATCTTCTTTTTTCATTTGATATTGTCTGTTTTTGGTAATGGTATAGAGAAATAAGGTATGAAAATAAACTGATGCAATGTACTTTTGTTCTGCGTATTCTCTTTTATTTTCATCTGTCAATTTTGATTTATAATTTTTTAATACTTTTGAGTCCAAGTTTATATAGATATCTGATAACTGATCTTCTTCTGATATGGTTACCATAACTGTCTCATAGTCCATCTCTTTACCCGATGCTTCTAACTGTTCCCATGTTAAAAAATTATCTTGCCCTTCCTCTTTTTCTTTAACCACTAAGTGAAACTGAGGTAACCCTACTTGATCTATTTGGTCTTCTTCCTTTTCTTTCTTTTTCTTTTCTTCTTGTTGTTCTGAAATCTCAACCCAAATTATCTCTTCTAATGCACCTGACGGTCTATCTAGTGAGATTTTTATAGGGACATTATCACCCACATTCATATCGTTTGTTGGGTTTATTGTAACTTTAATGGTTCCCTCATCAGGGCTACTTGCTACTACGTTAAACTTCTCACTTACTTTTTTTGGTTCCCCAGGTCTATCACCGCCATCTGTATCATTTTCATTTTCTTCTAAAAGTGAGACTTCTATTTTCCCAGGTTCATCACTTCTGTCAAAATAATGGTTTTCAACATCTGTATCGAACTTAATAGTTTTTTCTCCCCCAAGAGGAACCTTTACAGCATTTGTGTCACCTTTGCCTTGAAATTTAAAGAGACTTGGGAATCGCTTTGGTTCAAAAACTTTTTCTTCTGTTTGCTTTTCTTTCTTTTCTTTTTTCTTGTCACCTTTTTTCTCTGGCTTAGCTTCTTCAAGTTTAAATGTTTGGTTAAGAAGTTTCATCAAGTCATTGTTTAAAGGTAAGTTTTTAGTAAATGTTTTTAGAAGCTCATTTGTATCTCCCGAATCCATAGAGATGCTATTTTTTCTGTCTTTATGAATACCATCTAGGCGACTCTTTTTTAAACGTAGGGCTAAGGCATCTCTTAACTCTCTAGCCTCTTCACTATCTTTTAATCTATCTCTTGAACCCATAAACAATTCTTGTCTAAACGAATGATTCATCTTTGTACAATCTACATGGATTAACAAAAAGTCTTTAAGTAGTGGCATTTTTAAAGCCCGTGAAGTAAACTCGGAGGTATAAAAACCATGGACTTGTCCATTGACTGAAAATAGTGTATTCATATTGTTTTTAAAAAACTCACGTTTGATGGTCTTTTTTGTATCTTTTACACTTTTATCAGAGAGTTTTGGTTTAAAGACATAACAAGTGATTTTCATATGACCAATCTTCTCATCGTCTACATCTAGCGTAAAGTAATCTTCTACATACTTGTCACTGTCCTCCATTCGCCGTTTAAGCCCATAAATATGTCTTTCGAGACCTCTATCATCAGGATACCGCTCTTTTGTATCTACGGTCAATATAGGGAGTGCTGGTTCAAACAAATATTCATTGAGACTCAAGTTCAAGTCTCTTGATACAACTCTGTTCCCAGGAGGGAGTTTGTAAGAGTAAAGTTTAATGATACTGCCTGTCGTAAATGGTCGTTCAAATATACCTAAGTCTAAATTATCTATCTCAAAACTTGGTATTTCCCCATCTATTTTAAAATACTCATACCATGTATTTTTTTTAGTAAGTTCTTCTCCACCACTTAAAGGGTGTCGTCTGACTAAGGTAAATCCAAATTTACCACTACCATCATACTTTTTAGATGCAATGAGCTGATAACGGTTTTTACCACAAAATACCAATGCACCTGTACCACCCATATTGTACTTACCTTGCACAAAAGCTATATCGTTTTTATTCCCTTTGACTAATGATAAAAATGTCGTTTCAAAATCTTCTGGATGCTGTCCTTCACCGTTATCATAGATGATGAGCGAAGTATCTGTCTTCGGACCATCTGCGATAATTTGTATGTTTTTTGCCTGTTGCTTTGCAAAAGTAGCAAGGTTCCAGTTTTTATATTCGGTTTCAAAAAATGTCTCTACTGCCTCTTGCATACTTTTGGGAGCAAAAAGAGACTTAGGGTCTATATTTTCTTCATAACATCTTCGCATAAGTATGGCATCAATAGAGTTTGTAAGTTTTTCAATAATAGCAGCAATAGGAGAAGCCTGCTGATTTTCGACTATTCCAAAGTTACTATCGTTACCCCCTAGTGGGTACCAATTGTCTGGATTTTGGAAAAGAGAGTTTGATGAGATTATTGTGTGCAGTTCTGTTTCTGTTGAGGCTTTGTAGAGTTGGGGAAAGAGATGTTTCATGCTTACTCCTTTTATAATATCAGTTTATTTAATTCAATTTTTGCTTCTTCTATATTTTGTGAGGTTTTATCTGCATATGAAGTAAAAAGTTTAGATAATTCTTTTTCTGATAGTACTATTTGTTTATCATTATAAAGATATATTAGTAGAAGACGAACTAGTTCTTTTGTCCCTGACGGAGTCATTCTCTTTGATTGAGGATCCCATAAAACATTTACCCATGGTTTTGATGTTAAAGATAAATCAAGTTTTGTAATACGCCTTAAGATATATTCAAAATCTTTATTTGTATTATTCTTTATTGTAAATACACTTTCAAAAAAAGGTAAAAACCCTGCTGGACGAAATAGCATATTCCCTCCATCCTTATTTCTAAATTCTAAAGCTCTTTCTTCTTCCGAATCAGCTTTAGATGCATATGCGCGGAAAGAAGGGATATCTTTAATTGCATATTTCCAGAATGTATCCAATTGTTCTGTAAAACTTGTTAAAGTTTCTTTATCTGGTCTTCTTTTAATATAATTATCAAGAACTTTTTTTGTTGGCTTCTTACCAATTTCTTTTTGAAGAAAATTTATTAAAAATAATTTATTTACTTGATAAAATGTAATAATACTTGTTAAATGTTCTTTATTTGTATTAGCAACTGACTTGTTTTTTGAAAATAAAATATTTTTTTCAGAAAAAAAGTTATTATTTTCAACTAGTTTTCTTGTTGCTATAGCAACAATATCATCTTCATCTATTGCAATTATTTCAGCATCACTTACTGGTTTTGCATATCTGTTTAACGTACTAAAAAGTCGTCTTGATCTTTCCATACCTGAAGTGTCATCAATATGACCAACAAAAATTACAGGGACAACTTCATCTGCAAGTTCGGGTTTTTCACTCAGAGCTTTTTTAATTCCTGCTATACGATGTTGTCCATCAAGTGGAAAGATTTTTTCTGAACCAGATAATTTTAAAAATCCAATACTTTCTAGTGTTTCTCCTCGATACTTGAAACTTGCATCAAACCACTCAGGTGATCCATCATAAACAGCTAAAATAACGGCATTAAAAAAGCGCTCAGGTTGCTCTAATATATATTCTTTAATACTATCGACATTATCAGTTATTTGCCTTTGTAAAAGTGTTTTTAAACCTTTATTCTTTCGAATTTTAGTTACATCTTCTGTAACATAAGTAGTTAAATCTTTAAAAGATAAGGATGAAATGTAATAATTCCAATCACCTATATTGGCTTTTATGCTTGGTAATAAAATTTCTTTCATGTTGAACTCCTTCCAAATACTGTTGTTGCTTTACGAATTTCTGGACATGGTATTTGTTTATTGATTGGAGGAAGAATTGAACAAATGAGTTTACTTTCAATATCTGCTATCCTCTCATTGCTACAGGCTAAAGGGTAATATTCAATATATATATTTTTTAAATAATTACGGAATAGCCCAAGAACCCGCATGCGTAAATTTTTATCTTCCCATTCCATAGCATAATTTTCATCTTTACAATATGCATAATAATCATGTATCCGTTTATGTATATTTTGAGATTGACTTTTCTCAGCTTTTCCTATGTACATCATATATTTAACATGTTTCCCAAAACAAGGGTGTTTGACCAAAAAAATATATATCCCACCTCTTGTTTTAGGTATTAAATTAGCATCATCATGCAATTCTCCAGTATCATCATTAACAAATTTAAAGGATATTGGTTCTGAGTTTCGTATTAAGTCCCAATCATCATCACATTCAAATAATTGCCAAATGCTGTCGCATAAGTTAAAATTCTCTAAATCACACTTGTACTCACGTCCTAAGTCAAATAGTTGGTTATTTGTTCTACTCATAATGCACACATACTACAAAATTGGTCATTTTCAAATTCAGCCAAACTACTATCATGTCTCATCAAAAACTCCATCTCCTCCATCATGGTGCCATTTTTTACTTTATGATTTTTCTTATACTCTTCATACTTTTTATATGACTCTTTTACCCTAGTGATGTTCGCTGGTTTAGCAAACTCTTCAAGTGACATACCTCGTATCCATGTAAAATCACCCTTTTCAAAGCCATGTGCTTGCCAATACTCCTTTGGATGTTTTTCCAGTAACCAAACCCACTCTATCTGTCGCATAAAGAAACAGAAGTAGCATCCAGAGCGTGTACGGTTGTAGGTAATGTCAAACTCTTCATCATACACTTTATCATAATACTTTGGTAGTCCTACACCGTTTTCATCTAATATCCGTTTTACATCATTGAGTGTAATGCCATCCTCTACAAAAGGCATCTTTGTTTCAAAGTCTTCACGATGAGGAATGAGCCCAGTACGGTTTTCATCTGCACGTATACCTACATAGTTATAGATAATACCTTCTTTTACATGTTCTATGAGAGCGTCAAGTTTTAAGTGTCTTGTGCACCATCTTTCTGTAGGAGAAGGAAGATACCCATTATATTGTTGTAGGAATTTTTCAAAAGATTTATTAGGATATATTTTTTTTACCGTAATGCCTAAAGCTCGTTCTATTTTGTCTAGGTATTCATATGTTTCAGGAAGTTCTTCACCCGTATCAAAAAAGACATATTCAAATGCTATTTCTGGTCTTGTATCACGTAAGTGGAATGCGAGTGCGGCACTATCTTTACCACCAGATATAGAAAGTATGTGTCTTATGTTACTCACTATTTCCCCTTTATAGCTTCTTCAGCCAATAGTGTTATTAAGTAGAGCTTTTCGTCTTTTGTAAGTGTTTGAGATTTTAGATTATAAAGAATATCTTCTGCCATACCGCTTAGTTCATCTAATTTAGATTTCTCAACCGTTGCTATCAGATTACTATCGCCATCAATAGTAGTGATTTTCAATTTTTTCACATCCACAGGTCTTTTGTTGATTAGTTCAACAATATCTAGTTTAGATAGTACCTTGTTTGCAAAAGTATAAATATTTCGTTCTAGTTCTTTAATATCATGATCAAAGGCATCATCAACTTTTTTTCCAATAAGCACCAATGCTAAACCATTAAGGAAAGTCACTAAATCATTTGCTGTACTACATACCCTGTAAATGTCTGTGACATCTTTATCTTCTTGTTCTTCAAGATACTTTTCAAATACAGTTTCAAGTTCTTTCCCATATGGATAGTTTTTATGTTTTAAATCAAAAGCATCTGCAAGTATTTCTTCTATATTTAAAACCATTTTTTTATATGAAAATACTATCTCGTTAAATGCGTCTTTAAACTCTTCAATAAAGGTATCAATATTGTCTACGTTAAGTTCATCATAACCTAATGCCTTAGGAAATACTTCAAAGAAAATACTATGAGGTTCTTTAGAAGATGAGATAGCAGAACGTAAATCTATTGCTTTATTTGACAACTCTTTTGTCTGGTGACAATAAAGGGGTAATTTATTGAGTTTTGTAAATAGCTTTTCAAATACATATTTGATACTTTTTTTACTATATTGTGTTTCAAAATATTTATCAAAAATTTGGATATATTTTGTAAAAATAACTTCTTCATCTTTAGACAATTCATACCAACGTATAGTATAGAGTTTAGTATTTTTCCAAACATCCATAATTTCATCAATATCAAAATCAAATTTATACGTATTTTCTCTAAAGAAATGAATATTTTTTTCATACATAATCAAAAAAGTGAAGAGTACAAATTTTGCAGCATCCCTATTCAAACCGAATGGCTCGATAGTTAGTTTGTGGATCATGTCATCTATTATTATGCTTTTTTGAGATTTCATAGATCTTAAAATTTTATTCCATATAGGCATAAAATTATCATTCTTAGGATTAGTAAATGACCATTTCCCTGATTTAAAACTATGTAGACCAGATTTTTTAATTACTGAAAGATAAATTGCCAATTGTGGAGGTTGTTTTTCTATAGCAAGTTTTTCATCCTTTTCATGCTCTATCATGTGCTCAAATAATTTCTTCATTCCATTTGGCACAGAAGTTTCATGCTGTACAGGGTTAATCAAATCATTGATAATAATCGGCATGTCTGGGTAAGAAGTTTGCAATATATGTGAAATAGTTTGTTGTAGTTTTTCAGAAGAATATTGTATAGCTTCACCTGCATAAAAAAGTTGTTCTTTGATATCTAAAATTTTATTTATTTCGTTGGTATTGGTATTTAGTAAACCTAATAAAATTTTATATACACGCTGATTGGAAAGCACTTCTTTTTTCTTTAGTAATACTTCGATAGCTAAAGATAAACTAATGAGATTTTTAACCTCATTACTAAAGGATAAAGGTATATATATACTACGCTCATTTTTTTTACTTATCTCTACAACATCACTACTTTGTACCTCTGAATTAACATAAATAAGTTTATATTTTATATTCTTACTTTGTAGCAAATTGTTGTCAATATATTCTTTTTCAAAAAACTTTGCAGTACCTGTCTCGATATGAAAACGCTTTGCTAAAATTCTATCTTGCTCAATGATTTTATTTATCTCTTCTTGATAGTTAATCGCTATCTGGTTTTTAATGATATGCGTCAGTTCATCATCTATATTAATACTTGTTTCTTCTATTAATGCAAATGAATTTGTAACACGTTTGTAAAGAATATAACCTTTTTCTTTCAGTTCTTTAATCTCTTTTTCTACCGTGTTTTCATTGAAGGAAAAACCTAACACCACTTCATCTAGTTGAATTAAGTCTTCTAGCCCAAATGATGAGATAAGTGCAATTGCTTTGATGATTTTTGTTTGTATAGGTGTCAGTCTATTTGCACTATCTAGATATTCATTTGCAAGTTTCCAAGATTCCTTATCGACCATATTTACAGTATATGCATTTATGAGGTAATTAATATAATCAAAGAGCATATCCAATGTATACAAATCTGCTTCTTTAACTTCTTGGGTAATAAAGCTTTGGAAAGAGTAAGGTTCTTGAGCAGCCAAAAAAGAAAAAATAGAACGTTGGTTTTGAAAATGTTTTGAAAATATATGAAATAAAGCTAAAGAAGAAAAAGGGTGTAATGGTGCAAGTTTTTCTAGGGATTGACTCTCTACAGGTATATGTTTATGTGGAACATGTTTCATGTATGTTGTGAAAATTTTATCAATTTTACTAGTTACTTGTTGCATAGATTTTTGAGACTTACAACTAATGGCTTCTTCAAATATATGCATTAATTCATAGAAGTCATCCTGAAAAATGATATTATCAAAACGACCTTGAATTTTGTCCCATTCTGTAAATGATAAATGGGTTGTATTTTGTACATAGTCTTTGAAACTTTTATGTAGGGCAACCACTAATCTACTATTTTTTTGTTTATTAATATACTCCGCAAGATCTTGCAAGGCATGTATATCTGAACTTATATATTTCTCAGATGCATATTCAATTATTTTCCCAAGTTCATCAATAAGGATAAGCAACCCTGAGTAACCAAGTTTTTTTACTTCTGCATCTAATTGTTTTAATAAACGTGTAAAAGATGTTTCTTGATTATTTTTAATAAACTTATGCGTATCTTTCAATTCACTATTTTCAAGTAATGCTGTTATGAAAAGTGATTTAAAGGAGAGATGTTCCCCTACAATTTTTAGACTAAAGAATCCCTTTTTATTTTTACCAACAAGTTCTTGATATCCCAAGAAAACTTCTTGATCTTTCTGCTCCAACTTATCTATACAAAGTTGAAATTCATCTCCTTTTTTAAGAAGTGCTTCTAGGTAAACCAACAAGGAAGATTTTCCAGAGCCAAAAGGACCAGTTACGGCAATAGAATTTGATGTATTTGTAATAAAAATACGTCGTAATGTTTGCATAGAAGAGGTAGACAATATATAAGAATCACAGTTTGTGTCTAATACGATATTAGTTGATCTCTGAAAGCTTGATGAGATATTAATTAAATCAGAATATTTCAATATGAGTTCCTATTTGTATATATTGGCTAAAGCTTCATTGAGCTTTAGAGTTTGTTCTATATAGATTTGTTTAATACCCGCTGCTTCTTGGTATACAATAGCCCCATTTGATAGCTTGGTTAAGCCTTCAAGCTTTTCTAATAGTTTCTCTTCTGTGAGAGCTAAAGTATATTGTAAGCTTCTGTTCCCAACTTGTAAATCTTTGATAGATATGGTTTTACCTTCATGATTTCGTATAAAATATAAAAAGATATATAAAAAAGCATTATCGGATATTTCTGAAGCATTTTTAATATTTAGTACATACTCATTATCTACTTTATTGAGAAGATTCAAATCACCAAAAAGACTACTAGAGTATTCATTTTTGGTGTTTTTTTTCAAATACATATTAATAAAAACAGAAACATCACTTTCTAATGTATTTTTGGACATTTTTTTAATATTTTGTTCACACCAAATTTGAGTTCTATCTAGCAATGATTCTTTAGTAAAAGTTGGCATATAAAATTCATTAAAAAACAAGTGATAGAGCGTTGCCTTTTCAATATTTTGTGTAATATATACATGTAATATCCATAAAGAATCGAGTTTTTCTAAATAAGGATCATTTGAAAATATCAATTCAGCATGTTCTGTAAAATTTCCACCGTCCAATAAAGTTAATTTTGTAATCCACTGCCTTAATGATTTAACTTTGTTGCTACCAAGTCCTGTAATAGTTATAGCTGTCTCAAGATTATCATTAATTGCGTCTATATCTTTATATGCTAGTGGGAGCCAAGACATTTTACATTCAAATTTTTCATGCCCTGAGAACGAAGTTTTAGTTACTTTTGTTGCAGACATTTTTCTACTTTTTTATTAATTATACTTAAATAGGCATTAAAACTGGGAAAGATTACCTCTCTATTCCCAGTAAATATTCTCACTTTAAATAAGAGCATCTTCTTATCTATTTTTACGTATTTTTTGCTTTTTCATTTTTTCTACTATTTCTTTAAAAATATTTCTAAATCCCCCAATTTTTGATACAACTCTCTCAAAGATCTCTCGTAACTCTCCTGTTGCTCTGTCATCTTTTGTAACCACATGCTCTGCATCCTCTCTAAGCTCTTGTTCCACATTTCTTCTTGTTCGTATAAAGCCTTTAAGTGATTCTGAGTAACTGTTTCTAAGTTCTTTACGTACTTCTTGTCGCAAACTTCGTTCTGCTCTAATTCTTCTAATAATCTCTTCTCCAATGCCGTCATTATGTTCTTCTCCTGTTATGATATTTTTTGTTTCGAATACTTCTACTTTTTCAACTACATATGGGTACTTCTTTTTGTTTTCTTTTGATTTATCTGTAACATACTTTTCAAGTCTTAAAGACAATGTTTTAATTTCACTTTTGAGATCCATATTTTGAAAGTCTTCTACCTCTTGTTCTTTCTCTTTTTGCATGATATATATGCTTTCTAAACTTGTAAATCTTGAAGTGTAAATATCATGTTTGAAACGTCTTGCTTTCTTTGAATTTGGAAGTTTTAAAGATAAATAATTGTCACTTTTTCTAGTGATTTTAATATTGCTTCTTTCCAAGACTAAAATCAGTTCATCTCTACTTTTTATTTTCCCTTCTTTAATAGCATTATGTATTTGTTTATTTAAAGATTCGTAACTTTTTGTTTTACTGATTTCTACTTTTGTAGTATTGACACTTCTTTGATTCTCAGGATCTTTTGGATTTGTAAAACCATATTTCAAATTTACAATATCTTGCCACATTTCAACACGTGCTAAATCACTTTTATGATAATAAGGTTGAAGAGCCTTTTTACTTTTCAGTTCCAACTTTGGAATGGCAAAATTAAGTTCCAACCTATCCTTATCGGTATGTTGCACCCATAGGATGTTATACTGATTTTTATCGAGTCCTGCCATCAATATATTTTCAAAATCTGCCATCAATTTAAATTTTAAATCTTCATCTATATCTTTTTCTGAAAAAGATAAACACCCAACTGTCAGCTTTTGTTTGTTATCTATCAAACTGATAAGTTTTCGTGTTAGATCTTCGTTGCCTTTTAGAAGTTTAGCTTGTTCTAACGCAACACGCTTTTTATCGAGAAGATAATTTATGGCACCTATGCCACCACCACCTTTATTGGAAAAGAATTTAACTACCATGAAGTAATCCTGTTAAAGTTCTTTCAATATTTACAAGCGTTTGGAGTACCTGCATATCTATGCATTTCTTGGTATTAACATGATGGGCAATTTGGTTTAAATTTATCCCAACTTTATTGACTTGATATACCATCTCTATTTCAAGTTTAGATTTTATCTCTTGATTCAAGATCGCAGATCTGGCTACTGTTGCAAAAGTAAGATGATGTTCTTCTATTTGCTTATTTATATACGCATATTCATCTTCATCAAATCGAATTGTTTTTCGTATATTTTTATTGGTACGCACACACACCTCCTCTGTGTAATGTTCACTGTGTATTTCAAAAAGGGTTTTAGGGAATCCCTAACAAGGTCTCATTTCTTGCCATTTTGGCAGACAATGAGTAACCTTGCCCTCTTAAGAATTTAAAGTTTTACCCGTCGGGGAATAACTTTTTTTGCTTTTCTTGTGTATGTGTAACACCTACGCACACACACTTTTTTATGTTATAGGTTCTAACCTATCTTGATGCTCATACATCCATCTCCACAATGGTTTTGCCTCATATGTAAGCTCTTCCATAATATAATCGTTATAGAGATGTCCTACGCTATTTACCGATATTGTTACCTTATCTGTGTAGATTAACGTGTCAGTTACTTTGATGGAACCTTTTAGAACAGTTTTATTTTGATAAGTTCTTCTAATACGTTCTCTAAAATCATGATAATTTTCTTGATTTTTTATGGAGAGAGATTTAGAGAGAGGTTCTTTCTCTAACTCTTTCTCTATCTCTTTCTCTTTCTCTGTCGGGACGTTTTTGTGACACGATGTGACTTGTGCGTGACTTTGGTGTGACAATGTCACGTTTTTAGTATTTTCAAGTACTTTTTCTCGTTCTCTTTGGCGACGTTTTCTTTCAGCAGAATCTGTTTCACTGCCAATTAAATCTTGCATGATTGGCAACTCATATTCATTAGTACTTACTTGTACTAATAATTTCATTGTCTCCATGAAAATCAATGTTGCTTCAACATTTTTTTCATCTTCATCCAAAATTAATGCAAGCTCATCCGAAAGATTCTTCTCTATACCTTCGTAGATCAATATACCATCCGTATTCAGTGTTAAAAGCATTATCTTTAGTAAAATAATCGTATAGGTGTCACCACCTGCTATTCGCCTTAATTTTTTGATTTTCGGATCAGTAAAAAAATCCTTTTTCAACCGTAACCAATAATACTTTTTAGGTATTTTCTTTGGCATTACACTGTCTTTATTGTCTGAGTAAGGTAATCAGCTAAATCAACCAATGTGAATACGACCTTTGCATTACGGGCAGTGCCTAATTTTCGATATGACGGAATACCCATCCCTTTAGAGATATATAGATCTACCGTAGAGGGTGAAATTCCAAGCTCTGTAGCTAACTCTTTTTTGCCAATCACTGCTCTTTTGTATTTAGATTTTAAGTATTCATAGATTTCATCTCTATTTGATAATTCTTCTTGCATAACTTACTCCTTATTAGGTCATATAATTTGTTATATATTCAACATCAAATTGATATATATGACCTAATGCTAGCTAATAGAAAATAAGCTGTCTATAATGAAAAATATGATAAGATTATCTGTTTTTTGATATATCTTAAGAGAAATATTGAAATTTTTATACTTCTTTCATTTGTGTATTTTCGAAACATATTTTTCTCCATTATTTTATTTTCACCCAAGTCTTTTACATAATTCACTTAACTATTTTTCTTCTCAAAATGACAAAATGATCTGATTAAATTGCTATTCTTATCATTTTATGATATGATTAATCACTTATTCATATCAAAGGTATATTATGGAAGAAACAAAAAAATGGATATGGCAACATAAAAACTATCCAAACTTTCCATATAGTCATGCAGAACTTGATTCACTTTTATCAAAGTTATCTCGAAATACTGGGATACTTGAAGGAACCATTAGCTCACTTAATGCAGATAACATCACTTCTATACAAATAGATGCTGTTACCAATGAAATCGTTGCTTCATCAGAAATAGAAGGAGAGATACTCAATAGAGACAGCGTGAGATCATCTGTACGAAAAAGACTGGATGATACCTTTGATTATATCAATGACTCATCTACATATCATACAGATGGTTTAGTCGATGTACTAATGGATAGTAGTTTCAATCACGAACCTCTTACTACCCAAAGACTACATGGATGGCATAATGCCCTTTTCCCTAGTGGGTACAGTGGCTTGCATAAAATAGATGTAGCCAAATATCGCTCAGAAGAGATGTCTGTAGTATCTGGTAGAGGCATGAAAGAAAAAGTACATTATGAAGCACCTCCTTACACTACACTGGAAAATGAAATGGATGTATTTCTTGAGTATGTCAATACTTCTAAAGATAACCCCTACATTAAAAGTGCTATTGTTCATTTGTGGTTTGTCATTATCCACCCTTATGATGATGGTAACGGCAGAATAGCTAGAGCAATTACAAACTATGTACTCTCTAAAGAGTTAGGCTTTAATTATAAGTATTTTTCTATCTCTTCTGCAGTAAAAGATGATAAGAAAAACTATTATGATATTTTAGAACGTACCAATAAACTGCTTTATAATAAAAAATTCGACTTTACTGAGTGGATGACATGGCATACAAACATGATAAATCATGCAATTACCATCTCTCTCGAAAATATAAAAATAGTAGTAGATAAAACAAAGTTTTGGGATAGAGCTAGAAATCTAAATTTGAATGAAAAACAAATAAAAGTCCTCAATAAGCTGCTCGATGCAGGAGAAGGAAAATTTGAAGGTGGTCTGACTAATAAAAAATATAGAAGTATTACAGGTACTACCCAAGTCACTGCTTCACGCCATATCAAAGAATTAGTAGATAAAGGTTTATTACGTGAGGTTGAAGGACATGGCGGGAGAAGTACTTGTTATGATATTGTTTTGAAAAATAAAATCATCTAGAATATTTAGATTCCTAAATTCTCATACACTATATAGTCAATTAATATCATTAACTGCCAAGTAACTACTAGATATAGTTATTTATATAATCCCTCCACCTTATCCCTACCACTCTCTGGAGCTAACTTTGCATATCTCATAGTTTGTTCAATATCTTTATGATTCATAAGCTTTTGAATCGTAAAGATAGGTGTACCATTGATCGCCAGGTGGCTTGCAAAAGTATGTCTCAGGGTATGTATTACTACCCTGTTCTTACTATCTTTTTTATCTAACCCTTGATTAAACAAATCATCCAAGATGGTTTTTAAATGTCGGCTAATGGTTCTTGTAGGATATTTTTTATGATATCCACCTACAATGTAATCATTTTTACGCAGGTTAGGCAGATACTCTTTAAAATACTCCACCATATCATGAGGAATAAAACCTGTATAGGTTTCATCATTTTTCAAGTCACGTAAGGTAATAAATCTATTATCCAGATCTATGTCTTTTTTTTGAATATGTAAAATTGTCTCTAGCCTACCACCTGTACATAATGCAAGTTTTGCAAACAAAAATAGATCTTCATCTTCTAACTCATACATTAACGTCTCTATTTCTTTGGTCGTTAAAAATCGTTCTCTTTTATCATTTGTTTTTAAACGTGGTACCCCTACACAAGGATTGACTATTTTTAGTCCCTTTGTTTTAATACTGTAGTTTATGATGGCTGTTAAAAGTTGGATAATACCATTGATCGTCTTTGGAGCCTTTTTCTTAATGAAACTATTACGAAAATTAAGAACATCTTGCTTTTCTATATCAAAGATATGTCTATTGCCAAATACTGGTTGTATATGCAGTTGATACTTTTGAAAAGATCTACGATTACTTTTATTTTCATACTCTTTATCTGTAAAATAGTGTTCTGCTAACGCATCCAGTGTGACTTTTTCTCTTCTCTTTTTATGAGCTAGAGGATCTTCCCCTAAATGTATTTTATTGATAAACTCATTACGTTTATGATTGGCATAGACTTCTGTAATGCCTTGCGACTTTTTGCCCACTGTAAATCGTTTCGTTTTATTAAGCTCATCCTTGTAAACTATGGAGTAACTAATATCTCCATTACCTAGATGATAAAGATAAACACCTTGGTATTTTTTGGACTTCACTCTACTCATATTGGCTCCTATTTTGGTAACCTCTTGGCAACCAACTTTCTACAAAATATAAAAAATTATAGGAAACCTTAGATAACAAAAATACGAGGAAAGCACGGTGTATAGGGAACTATAGAAAATAACGGGGAACACTCAAGAAAGACGGGTAATGCTCCTAAGCTTTTCCCTTCCTCTCTGCCAGTTTCAATATATATCATCACACTTATACTGTCACAACCCTGTTACGTCCGCTGTTTTTGGCTTTGTAAAGCGCTTTGTCGGCACGATTAAACAGACTTTCGCTTGTGTCA
>Ga0256828_1001194_pt1 | contig 16512 bp, 17 predicted proteins | sample CV88metaG_FD_185993 | JGI IMG/M metagenome (GOLD analysis project Ga0256828, IMG submission 185993) | Hydrothermal vent microbial communities from East Pacific Rise, Pacific Ocean - CV88 | ecosystem: Environmental > Aquatic > Marine > Hydrothermal vents | place: Pacific Ocean: East Pacific Rise...
GAAAAAATATAAAATAGATATGGACTCTTTCCCTCAAAAAGGTTATGATAACTCTGAATGTAATGGGGATCAGAGAAATGTTGTTGGCAGTGATGGAAAAGTCTTTAAAGGTTATGGCTTTATGATTCACCAATATCTTTGGGAAGAGTATGCTTCATTTGGTCGTGGTCACGGTCATGATTTGGCAGATTTTGTTACATATCATAAAGTTCGTGGACTTAAATGGCCAGTTGTTAATGGTAAAGAAACAGCATGGAGATTTAATGTTAATTTTGACCCATATGCTCTTAAACATGCAACTGAAAATGGAAGAGGCAGTGAGTTTGCTTTTTATGGTCCACTTGCAAAAGCATTACCACATGGTAACTTAACTGGTGTACAAGATAAAAAGAAAAAATCATTGAAAGATAAAGCAAAAATCTTTGCTCACCCATATATGGATCCACCGGAAATGCCGGATGAAGAGTATGATTTATGGTTATGTACAGGTCGTGTACTTGAGCACTGGCATTCAGGTACTATGACTATGCGTGTACCAGAACTTTATCGTGCAGTTCCAGAAGCGTTAGTTTATATGAATCCTGCAGCTGCTAAAGAAAGAGGCCTTAAAGATGGTGGACTATGTTGGGTTGAATCTCGCCGTGGTAGAGTAAGAGCTCGTGTTGAGACTCGTGGACGTAACAGACCACCAAAACCATTAGTATTTGTACCATGGTTTGATGAGCGTGTGTTTATCAATAAAGTTACACTTGATCAAACATGTCCAATGTCAAAACAGACAGATTATAAAAAATGTGCTGTTAAAATTTATAAAGCATAATTTTAGAAAGAAGGAAGTGTTATTTTGAGTAATCATTCAAAAGCAAAAAAACCTCTTAGCGATAGAAGAAAATTTCTTTTAAATATGGCAAGAGGTACCGGTTATGCTGTAATAGGTGGCTTTGTATGGAGTGCATATTTAGATGAAGCGAAGGCTTCACCACTTATTTTGCGTCCACCGGCAGCTATTAAAGAGAATGACTTTTTAAAGACCTGTATCAAATGTGGTTTGTGTGTTGAAGCGTGTCCTTATGATACGTTAAAACTTTCAAAACCAGGTGATCATATGCCAATTGGAACACCATATTTTAAACCAAGGGATATTCCTTGTTATATGTGTGAAGATATTCCATGTGTGCCTGTATGTCCAAGCGGTGCATTAGATGAGTCTAGTGTTACTGTTGATGGTCATCTTGATATAAACACGGCTGATATGGGTCTTGCAGTTATTGACGAAAATAGTTGTATTGCTTTTTGGGGAATTCAGTGTGACGCTTGCTACAGAGCTTGTCCGATTTTAGGTCAGGCAATAACTGTTGAGTATTCTAAAAATGAAAGAACCGGTAAGCATGCATTTATGAAACCTATTGTTCATGCTGATGCATGTACAGGATGTGGAATGTGTGAACAAGCCTGTGTAACTGAAAAACCGGCGATTTTTATCTTACCACGTGAAGTGGCGATGGGAAAAGCTGGTAGTCATTACATTAAAGGTTGGGACAAGAAAGATGAAGCAAGACTGAAAGATGCTCATGCAATTCATACAACAACAAGAATGAGTAAGAAAAAGGCAGTTGATAAACTCAACGCTGGATTTGAAGGTTTGTTAGATGAGTAAGATATGGAACAATTATAGGTATCTAATATTTCGAAGATTTACACAGATAGGGATTTTAATTCTTTTCTTTGGTGCAAATGCTTGGGGATGGAAGATACTTGAAGGTAATCTCAGTACATCGAAAATCTTTGAGATAATCCCAATGAGTGACCCATATGCAGTACTGCAAATGGTTGCTGCAGGGGCTATCGTTTCAACTGATTTACTTTTAGGCGTAGCTGTTGTGACACTTTTTTATTTTCTAATAGGAGGAAGAGCTTTTTGTTCTTGGGTATGTCCAATTAATATGGTCACAGATAGTGCAAACTATTTGAGACGTCTATTTGATATTGATAGAGCACAATTGCAAAAACAACCTATAAGTAGAAAAGCTAGATATTGGGTGTTGATTATAAGTCTTATAGTCTCTGCTGTAATGGGGATTGCTGCTTTTGAATTTATCTCTCCAATCTCAATGCTACATCGTGGTATTGTATTTGGAATAGGATTTGGATGGGCTGCGGTACTTATTATCTTTCTGTTTGATCTGTTTGTTTTAAAAAATGGATGGTGTGGTCATATTTGTCCACTGGGTGGTTTCTATTCACTTTTAGGAAAATTTAGTTTTATTAGAGTACATCATATTGAAGAAAATTGTACTCTTTGTATGAAATGTAAAGTAGTTTGTCCAGAAAAACAAGTGCTTCATATGATAGGAAAAGAGTCGATTCCTGTACTTTCAGGCGAGTGTACAAATTGTGCACGTTGTATTGAAGTATGTGATGATGATGCTCTAAGATTCTCAATACGAGATTTGATTAAAAATAAAAAAACGGGAGAGTAAAATGAAAATTTTAACAAAAATTACGATAGGTTTGGCTGCTTCAGCTTTGCTTCTTGTTGGTTGTAATGGTGCAAATACAGACACAGCGGCAAAGAAACAAACATCAGTTGTTAAGCCAACTACTGCTACACATGCTTTAGGTATGGGTTATGTTGGAGATGTAGATCTTTTAAAAGATGATGCTATTCCACCTGCAGTACATTATCATGCAGCAGCACCAGGAACATCTAAAAAGATAAAAAGAGCATTCCAAGATGCACCACCGATGATTCCTCATGATACAACAGGAATGTTGCCAATTACAAAAGATAATAACCAATGTTTAGCATGTCATATGCCGGATGTTGCAAAATCTATGGGTGCAACGCCGATTCCAATTTCTCACTTTACAAACTTTAGACCAAAAACTGCAGTTGTTGGTGATGAAATCCTTAAAAATGGAAAAGCAATTAAAAATACTTCATCTGCTAATTTAGCAAATGTATCTATTAAAGTAAATAAAAAAGAGAATAAACTCTATGCTGGAAGATATAACTGTTCACAATGTCATGCTCCTCAAGCAACAAATGACCTTGTAGATAAAAGTACATTTAAACCAGTATTTACATCACCAGATGGTGAGCATAAATCATCTTGGAACCAATCTAAATGGTTAAAAGATATTAATACAGAAGCAACTAGTAAATAGTATGGAGAGAAGAGAGCTTTTTAGCTTTCTCTCCACTTCTGTGAAAGAAGCAGTAAGAGAGAAACAAGATGTAGAGGTGATAGTAAGGCCTCCATACTATATAGATCAAGATGCTTTTGCCACAGAGTGTCAAAAGTGCGAAGGGGAGTGTGCCTCTTTGTGTCAAGAGCAAATAATAGTAATAACAAAAGACAATACGCCAAAATTAGATTTTACCTCTAGAGGGTGTACCTACTGTGATGAGTGTGCAGTTGTTTGTCCAAGTGATGTTTTATTGGTTGAAAATAAAAGAATAATTGATGCAAAAATAGTCATCAATCAATCTAAATGTTTAAGCTGGCAGGGTGTGATGTGCTTTTCATGTAAGGATCCTTGTTTTGATAACGCCATTGATTTTAAGGCAATGTTTATGCCTGAAATTAATGATAAGTGTACAAATTGTGGCTTTTGTATAGGACGTTGTCCTGTAGATGCTATTGATATTTTAAAGGTAGGATAATATGAAATATATAATTTTGATCTTAGTTTTTTTGACAACTTTATATGGAAAAAACTTAGTAAAACCAGTATATACCTATAATGTTTCATCAGGTCTGGTTAGTGATGTATTGTATGAAAAAGGCTTTTTGTATGCTGCTACAGATGTAGGCAATGTTGAGATTTATAATACAAAAAGTAAAAAAGAGATAGAAAGTATCAAACTTGATAAGATTAAAGATTTTATGGGAGATGATGTTCCTTCTAAAATATTTTCACTTGATATGTTAAATAGTACCTTGTTAATATTATCGCAAGATAGTGGAGGGTATAGCCGAGTTCATCTTTATAAAGATCATAAATTAGTACAAGTAATTTCAAAAGATGATAAATTAAATATTATAAAGGCTAAGTTTATAGATAAAGATAATATTGTTATTGCCTTGATTAGTAATGATATTATCTCTTATAATATTAGAACAAAGAAAAAAAATTGGATTACACAAGCTTCTATGTCTAAGTTTTCAAATTTAGCACTGAATAATAGTAGAAAATTAGTAGCTATTGCTGATGAGAGTGGTGATGTCCATATTCTCTCTACATTGAATGGAAAAAAAGTTAAAATTTTAAGTGGTCAAAATGTAGATAATATTTTTGGTATTGCATTTCGTAGAGATATTGTTTTAACTGGGGGACAAGATAGACGTGCTGCTATATATGATATTAAAAGTGGTAGTGGATATTATAAATCTTCTAACTTTTTTGTTTATGGAGTAGGTTTGAGCCCTAGTGGTAATATTGGGGCATATAGCAGTGACTTAAAAAATGATGTGACACTTTTTAATACAAAAACAAGAGAGTCAATAGCAACATATCAATCAAATAAAGCTGTAGTCAATAGTATCTATTTTATTAATGAGAAAGAGTTTTTTATCAATAGCAGTTCTAAAACTGTTGGATATTATCGAGTAAAATAAGAGGAGCGTAGAATGTTAGAATTTAAAGAGAGTGAATTTTTAGTTGAAACAGAAGTACCTGAAGATGAATTAATTATTTCGCGTACAGACTTGAGTGGAAAAATCACCTATGCTAATGAGACTTTTTGTGATATTAGTGGCTATCATGAAGCAGAGCTTCTTGGTAAATCACATAACATTGTAAGACATCCTGATATGCCAAGTGCTGCATTCGCAGATCTATGGAGTACTATTCAAGCTGGAAAGCAGTGGGTAGGTGTTGTTAAAAATATGCGAAAGGATAAGGGATTTTATTGGGTAGAAGCGATAGTGTCAGGTGTTTATAAAAATGGTGAGTTAGTTGAGTATAAATCATTAAGAACACCTATTTCTTGTGAAACTAAGCTTAAATATCAAAGATTATATGATAAAATGCGTGCTGAGAACAATGAAAGAGTAAGAAAAATTATTTACGAATAGAGAAGGGAAAGTAATGAATATATCAAGTATAGTAGTACAAACAACACCAAAGTTTTTAGATGAGGTTGTTGAAAATTTAAAGAATTGTGAAGTGTGTGATTATCATATGCATGATGAAAAAGGGCGTATCATTATTACCATAGAGGGTGAAGATGTTAGTGAAGAGCTTGGTAAGCTTAAAGTTATTGAAGCAATTCCTCATGTAATTGCTGCAGATATGCAGATGGCTTACTCTGAAGATGAACTAGATGCAAACATTAAAGTTATTAATGAATCTGATGCTGTACCAAATGTTTTAAATGATGAAAATGTAGATATTGACAGGGTTACATACCATGGTGATTTAAAGAAAAAAGATGGGGAACTTCAGGAGTTTGCAAAGAACTTGAGTAACCCTAGTGGAGTTGAATAATGGCTGGTGTTGTATTTACTTCTACGATTAAATTAGATGATTCGGATAAATGGTTTATAGAACTTAAAGATATAACTGATGCAGATGATATACGTACTGAAGTCTGTTTTGATCTTGATGAATATGAATCGAAAATAGAAGAGTTAGGTGCTGATTATGGTGGACATATTGATGAGGTGAAGTGGCTTAAAGATGAGAATGTACCTCCATTTGTATTGGATGAGATTCGTTTAAAAATGGCAGAACAGCGTGCTAAAATAGAAGAGAAACTGGGTGAGCCTATCACTCCTGTAGCAGAGAAAAGAGAAGAGTAGCTTTTGCTACTCTTTTTATATTTATTTGTTTACTACTTTAGTAGTAGATAGATAAGTATAAAGTTTATAAATGTCATAATCATAAAAGCGCGTTTATAAAAAATCAGTGGTGATTTCTCAATAAGAGGGGCATTCTTTATAAAGTAGGGTTTGACTTTTTGGGGATGAGTCAGTTCATAATGCATCTCTGAATAGTGCGCGTATCGCTGTTCTTTATCAATAGCAATAGAACGCATGATGATACTGTCTAACCAATCTGGAATATTTTTGTTGTAACTACTTGGTTTTTTTGCCTCTTTAAAAGAGGGGTTTTGAAAAGGTTCAATCTCTCCGTAAGGATACTTTCCCGTAAGGGCGATATAGAGTGTAACGCCAATTGCAAAAATTTCCGTTGTTTCACTGATAGCTTCACCTAAAAAACGTTCTGGTGCTAAAAAGCTTGCAGTGCCTGCTTTTGACTCTGAGGAAAAGATCTCTGTAATACTTCCAAAATCAATGATTTTAAATTGTAGATTTTCATCATCATCTTTTGCAATCATAATATTTTGTGGTTTTATATCACCATGGACAAGATCATATTTCAGTAAAAATTGGGACATTTTAAGAAGTGTAGCAATCAGTTCTATACTATCATCAATTGTAAGTTGTTTATGTGTAAGGTAGTGATCTAAATCTTCACCTTTAAAGAGTTGCATAACGTAGTAGCGTTTTGTTCGTGTTTTTGGAATGACTGCTTTTGGAAAAAAGTCAGCCTTAAGACGTTTTGCATTCCATGCCTCTTTTACAAAAAGATTTAATATATTTTCATCATCAATAGCTTCATAGGGTGCAAACTTAAGTACATAATTTTTTGTCTTCTTGTGCACTAACCATGTTCTTTCGTTCTCTATTAATGGTTTGATAAGTTCATAACCATCAACAACTTCTCCCTTTTTTAGCATTTGTGGAATCTCAAGTTTTTGGCGTCGTAGTGTTGCATACTCATCTGCTTTGAGTATTTCTATAATAATTGCAGTTGTATCATCTGGAAGATGGTCATTCTCCAGCTTACTTGCTTTTTTTACAATAGTATTAGCATTGCCTAGTTTAAGATTTTTGATGATTTCATCATCTTTAAGAACCGTATAGAGTCCATCACTGCAAAGTAGGAGTTTGTCATTTTTTTCAATGATATTTTCAAAGTAATATGGCTCTACATCGGGAGTGATTCCTATGGCTTGCGTGAGAACATTTTCATATCCCTCTTCATCCATAGTGTGATCGTAAGAGAGTTGATTGAGTTTGTTGTCTCTATAGAGATAGAGACGAGAATCGCCAACATTGGCACCATAAAGACGATTACCCTGAATAACAACGATAGTTAAAGTTGTAACGAGTTCAGCTGCTTCATAATTGATCTGTGATTCTTGATAAAGAATGGCGTTAATAGATGCAATGAAGGTTTTGATTGACTTTTCAATACTCCATGATTTTGGACGTATTTTAAAGTTATTCATAAGATGCTGAGTTGTACGTTTTGCAGCAGTAGCACCTTCTATAGCGCTACCAACACCATCACATACTATGGCAACAGTTAGATCACCAATAGTTTTAACATCATAAAAATCATCTCCAGTTAGCTCTTTGCGTTTGGCGAGGGAAAATCCGGAAAATTTGATGTTGTTATTTGCCATGATTATATTCTGCCACCAGCTGCAACACCCCATGTTGTTCTCCATCGTGTTTTTACAAGAGAGATACCTATGATAGCGACTAAAACAATAGCTGAGAAGATCATAAAGCCTGCACTATAACCGTTAAATGCCTCTTTTGACCAACCGAGTGTTTGAACAAGTACTGTACCGCCAATACCGCCAGCAGCACCAATGAGACCTGTCATTATTCCTATATCTTTACCAAAACGCTGAGGGACTAGTTGAAAAACTGCACCGTTAGCCATACCAAGAGAAGCCATAATAAAAAAGAGAACTGCAATCGCTATCCAAAATGGAAGATCAATAAGAGCATTTATAAGTGCTAAAACTGTTACAATTCCAAAGAAGATATAGAGTGATTTTACACCACCTAATTTATCTGCAAGTCCACCACCAACAGGACGTAAAATCGCACCTGCAAAGATGGTAAGTGCTCCAAAGTAACCAGCAATTACTTTTACATTTGGCTCATCAAAAATATCAATACCAAAAGCGGACATATCAGCTTGATAAGTATTCATCAGATAGACTTTCATATAGTTAGCAAATCCAACAAATCCACCAAAACTTACAGCATAAAAGAGTCCAAACCACCAAGTGTCTTTGTCACGTAAGAGTTTAAGATAATCTTTGACTTTTTTAGGACGTGGTTTGTAAATATTACTTGGCGCATCTTTTGCTAAAAAGAGGTACATTACAAAAATAAATGCCGAAAGTACACCACCAACTAAAAAGACTGCTTGCCAACCCCATATTTCAGCAATTTTAGGAGCAAAAAGGAAATCTAATACTACACCGACATTCCCCGCACCTGCAATTCCAAGTACAACACCTTGGAGTTTTGGCGGATACCATTGACCTGCTTGTGGAAGAGCTACGGCAAAAGAGGCTCCGGCAAAACCAAGACCAAGGGCAACAACTAAAAGTTCATTATAGGTAATGTTTTCACCTCTGAAAAATGCATAAAACAGAACTGAAATAACGACACCTTGTGCTGCAAGAGCTGTCTTCTTTGGTCCAAATTTATCAACGCCAAATCCCAAGAGTATACGAAGCAGTGCTCCTGCTAAAATTGGAATGGAGAGCAGTGTCGCTTTTTGAGAGGGACTCATTAAAAATCCACTTGCTGCGTGAAGAGATTCTGCTATTTCGGTTGAGAGCGGTCCAAGCATGGTCCAAACCATAAAACTGAAATCAAAATATAAAAACGCTGCAAAAAGTGTTTTCGCGTCACCTTGTCCTTTAAGGGCTTTAAATCCTGCCATAAAATATCTCCTGAATAAATAATAAGCTAATTGTAAAGAAAATATGATAAAAAAGAGACACTTTAGTGGTTAAAAAATAATCAATTCTCCAAACGAAAGGATAAATGTATTTTATTCAAATTTATAATAATTAATATAAGCTTATTGATATATATCAAACTAAAAGTTTAATAATTAGAATAGAATTTGAATTAAATTTATATATAGGAGAATAAAATGACATTTCAAAACTCTGCAGAGTTGTTGTCTTTTCACTGGGTGGCTTATACCATCTATGCAGCGCTGATTATTTCAGTAATAGCGTGGTTTGGGTATAACCTTACTAGAAAAGATGCGAAATCAGTTGTGCGTATTCCATTTTATGCGTATATTGCCTTTCTGGTTGCAGGTGGTGTGGGGCATCATATTTTTACATATAATGCGATTCCATGGGTTTCACAAGATATTATGAGGGAAAATATCACACCTGATGCTACTTATAACTTTGAAATAAAAGATCATAAATGGATTGGTTTACCAAAACAGATAGTTGTTCAATGTAATCAAACAATAAGATTCAATGTTCATAGTCAAGATTTGGTATATGGTTTTGGACTCTTTAGACAAGATGGTTCTTTAGTAATGCAGATGCAGGTTAATCCAGGTTCGGATGTTGTCAATATTTTAAATAAAAATGACATCTTATGGACTTTTAGAAAAAATGGTGTTTTTGATTTAACATCAACAGAGTACTCTGGACCTGCTCAATACACAGAAGATGGAAAAGATTTGATGAAAGTGAAAAATTTCGTAAAAGTTGTAGGTTGTCAAGATGGAGGTGCTAAATGAGTTTTATGCAAAACTTAGTTAATGGAACAGATTTTGACCATGAAAGTTTAAATGCATTACAAAAAGTAACACTTCGTGCTGTTGTAATGAGTTTTTTATTTTTTGGTTTAGTTGCTATTGAAGGGATGATTATGCGTCTGGTTGTTACTGGACCAGTAAATCCACTTCCAGAGATGTTCTCTCACCCTGAACACTATTTTTCGATTATGACTGTACACCCGATTGTTGGTATTTTTGGTTCTACATATCAGTTGGTATTTGCTGCTTTTATGTTCTTAGTACCATTTTTAACAAAAAAACCACTCTATAGCGTGAAGCTTGCAAATGCTGTATGGATTCTTATTACTGTTGGTACAGCTTTAGCTTGGATTGCTGCTTTTGTATGGCAATATGCTCCTTTATATACACTTTATTGGCCTCTACCAGCAGATACTCAACAATTTAGTGTAATTGGTGGTATCGTATTTATCGTTGGTGTTGCTTTGATTATGGTTGGTACATTAGGTTTTATCTATAATATCTATGCAACAATCTTTGCTCGTGTTGGTGTTCATAAAGATAAAACTACAAAAGAGCTTTTGATTTCTGGTTTTGGTATTGATGGTTTCTTAAACCTTATCAATAAACTTCGCGGAAAACCACCATATACAAAAGAGCCTGCATTGGCACTTCCTGTAGTTGCTATTTTCCGTGGTACTGTTGATACATTCTTAGATGCTATCGTAATTTTAAGTGCTGGTGTTTTAGTACTTGTTTATCTTGTATTTGATGCGAGTGGTCATGCACTTGATGTAACAGCAATCAATTCACTTCTTTATAAAAACTACTTCTGGTGGGGACTTGACCTTGTTGCTGATGGTCTTGTACTTATCTATGTTGCTGGTTCGTGGTATTTACTTGCTACACTTATTACTGGGCAAAAACTTTTCATGGAGAATGTTGCTCGTGCTGCATTAATGCTTGAACTTCTTGTATCTTGGATGGTATGGTCTCACCACCTTCTTGCTGATCAAGGACAACCTGAAATGATGAAACTTATCTCTGGTGAGATGGTTACAGCGTTTGAGCTCTTGACACAAGGTCTTGCACTTTTCATTACTCTTGTAACATTATGGAAAGCTCGTCCACTTAAAATGACTATGGAGTTAAAATATCTTCTTGGTGGTCTAGTTGGTTTTGGTCTTGCTGTTCCTGCTGCGATTATTCAAGCAGATATGGGTATGAACCGTGTTTTACATAATACTCAATGGATTATTATGGCTCACGTACATATTGCGTTGATTGTTGGTCTTTATATGACACTTTATAGTGCGCTATATGTTCTTTGGCCAATTGTTACAAATAATACAAAAATGTTCTCTAAAAAACTTTCAAATGTTCACTTTTGGATGTACCTCATTGGTGGTATCGGAATGGGCGCATTTGGTGGTATGGCAGGGCTTGACGGTATGCTTCGTCGTCACCTATATGTACATGGAGAATTTAATACACTTATGATTCTTGCAGCGATTTGTGGAACAATGGTTCTTGTTGCATGGGCAGTATTCTTATTTAATATTGTAATGTCAGTTGGTATTAAAGGACTTATTGGTATCTTTTTACCTGCAAAAGATCCATCAGCTTCTTATGGTATTGAACCTGAAGTGATTGCAGAAAATCATCAAGTTTAATATTTTAGTGGGCATGCCCACTAAAATATGTATAAATTTACAAATATATAATGCGAATATATATTTTTGAGTTTATAAAAAGTTTTAAACAAAAGGATACTTTTTGACGCATTTACCTCGTGTTGCCCTTGAAATAAAGACAGTAGGGCTTTATGATTTAGTTTTACAAGATGTACAAAAAATTGTTGGAAAAACCAGAGTAAGTGAAGAAGAGATTTTAGAAGTAATGAAATCTCATCCACAAATTTTAGAAGATTACAAACAGATTAATGTTGAGTATAATCTCAGTAATATTCATTTAAGAGATATTGATATTGATAGTTTGGATGAGAGTTGTAAAGATGAGGCTAAAGAGATTAATAAAAATCTTCAACATTTAAGAGAAATAGAGAAGTATACACTTGATTTTGAACAGAGTTCAACACTTGTAATTATATTCTCTATAGAGTTTTTTGTTCTGTTTTCAGTACAATATTTTATAGTTCTTTTAAATTTAAAAGAGTGGCAATGGTGGATATACTCACTTTTTGCACTCTCTATAGTTTTCGCATGGAGATATGCAAATAAAGAGAGAAAAGTTTATGCTGTAAATAATGAGATATTTGAAAAAAAATATCTTCAGACACTTGAAATGATTTCAATATTGGAAGATAAAGGGTGTATTAAAAAAGAGGATCTTATCATCAAAGAGTGTGAAGAACATGTCTAAGAAATCTGTTTCTATCGCATATACATGGAGTAAAGAGATAGCACTTAAAGCTAGTAAGCTCTATTATGATTATGATATGAAAAACTCATCGAAGCGTTATATTGGATGGGCCTTTGTAGCTCTTACCCAGTTTGGAATAGTGGGTGCTTTAAAGCATAATGTTTATGGACTTTTATATCTTTCAACTTTTTTAGTTATCTACTGGTACTATGGACGATGGTTTCTTAGAAAAAGAATGATAGAGAAGTTTTATGAGAAACAAGGACTAGATGGTCAAGAGGTGGCTTTTACGCTTGATGCTCAAGGACTTCATTTTCACGATCAACTTGTCTCTTGGGATAATATTGAAAAAGTGATTAAGTTTGATGATGGGATATTAATTCATACAGATAACTCTACACTCTTTTTTGAAAATAGTTTTTTCAAATCTTCTTCTGATCGTATGACTTTTATGGAACTTGCAAAAGAGAATGGCAAAGTATGATGACCTATATCTCTATAGCTGCTGTTATTATCTTTGTCATTGGTTTGGTTGTTGTTGCGGCTGCCATGGATAAAGAAGATATGCAAAATCATGATTAAATTTTAAACACTCTTCCTAATATACTTTCTACTAATATGGATATAATTTCATCACTTTAATAAGAAGAGATAAATATGCAAACCCCATTAGAGAGTTTTATAGACCATCAGGCAGACACCGGAATGCAGTGTGGTTCTTACTCCATTGATATTCCACCATTAAAAGATGGTGAACAGTATCGTTTTCATTTTGATGCAGTAGCTTGTGTTGGATGTCGTTGTTGTGAAGTTGCATGTAATGAGCAAAACAATAATCCAGCTGATATTAAATGGCGTCGTGTTGGTGAGATAGAAGGTGGAGAGTTCCCTGCATTTACACAACTTCTAAACTCTATGAGCTGTAACCACTGTATAGACCCGGAGTGTTTAAAAGGGTGTCCTACAAATTCATATATAAAAATCGATAAAACCGGAATTGTTGTTCATGATGATGATACTTGTATAGGATGTCAATACTGTACATGGAACTGTCCTTATGGTGTTCCTGTATTTCATGAAGAGCGTAATATTGTTACAAAGTGTCATATGTGTCATGAACGTTTGGATGAGGGACAGTCTCCTGCATGTGTGCAAGCGTGTCCTGCCGGTGCTATTGAGATAGAAGTAGTCAATGTTGAGGAGTGGTTAAAGCGTGATATAGATGAGCAGGCAAATATGCCTTTTTTACCAGATGCACGCATAACAAACTCTACTACACGTTACACACTTCCAGATAATCTACCAGATAATATGAAAGAGATGGATGAGCATATCTTAAAGCCTGCTCACTCTGAGATACCACTCGTCTTTATGACGGTGCTCACGCAGATATCATTAGGTGGTTTTTTAGCACTCTTTTTAGGTGATGTGATGAGTCTTTTTGGATTTGAAAGTACGAACTGGATTATGGCACTCTTAGTAATGATTCCTGCTGCTGTTGGTTTGCCTCTTTCAGCATTGCACCTTGGACGTCCATTCTTGGCAATGACAGCTATGAAAAATATTAAAACATCATGGCTCTCACGTGAGGCACTTGCACTTGGTCTCTTCACCGGTTTAATGGTTGGCGTTGTTGCTATGTATTTCTTTCATTTACCTCATATTTTACGTCTACTTGTAGAAGCTATAACGCTTGGTATCGGTATGTATGGAATTTATGCGCAGAGTATGATTTATCGTATTCGTGCTCGTCCTTCATGGAATCGTATTACGACGAACTATAAGTTCTTTGGAGTGGCCTATATTGGTGCTTTTTTACTAGCTTTTATTAGTAGTATCAGTAGTGTTCATGAAGCTATTATTCCTTTGACTACTATGGGAATGCTTGGTGCATTGGCTCAACTTTTCTTCTCATATGAAGATATACGAACACTTGATAGTAAAGAGAACGAGTATCAACTCCAACGCAGTAAAAGACTCTTAAATGAGAACTTTGCATCTGTTAAAAAGATTCGTTTTGCAACACTTTTACTTGGAGGTGTTTTACTTCCTCTTTTAGCACTTGTTTTTGTAAGTGGTTCTTCTATGTTAATGGCTTCTATTATTTTAGGGCTTGTGTTGGTTGTTACTTTTATGAGTGAGATTAGTGATAGATTTCTTTTTTACACAACTGTTGTTCCTTTAGGAATGGCAGGTGGGTTTTTTGTAGGAAAACAGAGATAGTAGATTTTATAATCTACTTTTTTTAGAGATAAGAGCTTTAACTAAAGAATTTTTTATTGAATTATAGGCAGTCTCGTTTTGTTTGAGCACTTTTGTTTCACGTTGTAGTTTTCTACTGGCAGTATCAAGCTCTTTTTGTAATAAAATATATTGAGAAAGTCCACTCTGTTTGACAACTTTTTGAAGTGTCTCTTCTCGTTTTGTTTTAAGTGATTGAAGTCTCTCTTGCTCTTGTAGGATTCTCTCCCGTATTGCACTTTTTTTCTCTTCATCTTTTACAATTTCGACTCTATCGTTGAGTGTATGAATTGTTCGTATAGTCTGCTCTATCTCTATCTCTAAGCCCACTTTTTCATTAAGAAGCATTTCATTGTTTTTAATTGGAGAGAGACCGTTAACATAAAAGTTTTGTACTTTTTTTTGTAAGTTGCTTCTCTCTTTTTTTAATTCTTGAATTGACTGTTTGGCTTTTGTATAGATTTTTACAATACTGAGCATAGATGGGACTGTCCATCGTAGGCCATTCTCTGCTTCAATATGTGGAATTTTATATTTAAGACCTTTAGCAACTAAAATATCTTGAGAATAATAGTTGAGAAAATCAATCATATAGGGATTTGAAATCGCTATTTCATCTAAAATAAGTTCAGAAAGATAAGAGAAAACATCTTTGAAATGAATTCTAAATATATACCCTGCAAAACCAAGAAAAAAATCCTCTTCATCATCATAAATTGTCATTAGTTTTTCAAGAGTGATCTTTTGAATATAGGAGAAGATATTTTTTTCATACTCGTCGTTTGTAATCTTTTTTGTATGAAAGTATCTGTGAACAAACTCTTTAGCTATCTCATAAAAGAAGTGTTTATTTCCCCCATCAGCAAAAAATTCATCATAGAAGGATTTTAACTCCTCTTCTTTAATACCGTTATAACGATTTTTAATACTGTTTTTATCTTCTACAGCTATTGGTTTACGTACAGATTCATCAATGATTTTTATGAAAAGATTGCCATTTTTACGGATGACTACGGCACTCTCTTTGAGCTCAAAAGCAGCCCTTACATAAGCTTTTATGTACTCCTTTAATCTGGCTGTTTGCGTGGGAAACTGTTTGGTTAAAAACTTTTCTATCTCATTAACAAGCTGACTTTGTAGTAAGATTTGATTTGACTTCCCCTTATAGTCATAGAGTATATTATCTTCATTTTGTTCTATTGATTGTATAAACTCTTCTAAAACATTTTGATCTATTACTATTTCTCTGTGCATATAATATTCTAACAAAAATTTGATATTTATTGCTTAATTTTTAGACTTTTTGCCATAAGTTTCCTCTCATTTTTATGATATTATTGAACATTAAATTAGTAAAGAGTATTTCATGATAGGTAAAATAAAAGATTTTTTAGGTTTTGATATAAAAGAGGAGAAGTTTAAACTCTCTTCAGATGAGATTTTTGGCATGATAGCAGATGAGCGAAAACCTGATAAATGGGTCTTTTCTACCTGTGGATACTGTGGTGTGGGATGTGGTCTTTACATCGGTGTAAAAGATGGAAAAGCGGTCTATACAAAAGGGAACCCAAAACATTTTGTGAACAAAGGAACACTCTGTCCAAAAGGACTCTCTGAACATCAGATGATCAACTCTCCACATAGAATTGCGACACCGATGATACGAAAAGATGGCGAGCTTCAGAGTACAACGTGGGATGAAGCGTTTACAAAGGTAAGCAATGAATTTAAACGTATTCAAAGAGAGTATGGGAACAAAGCAGTATCTGTTATTGGTACAGGGCAGTTCTTAACTGAAGAGTTCTACACATTAGGTAAATTTGTACAGCTTGGTCTGAAAACAAATAACTATGATGGAAATACAACACTCTGTATGGCATCGGCTGTTATGGGCTACAAACAGTCTCTTGGAAGTGATGGTGCCACGAGTTCGTATGAAGATTTTGAGCTTGCAGATACTATCTTTTTGATTGGTGCAAATATTGCAGATAACCATCCGATATTGACACTTCACATCAACAAAAACAAGCGTGAGAAGAAAAAGGTCATTGTTATTGATCCGCGTGCAAGTAAAACGTCTCAGATGGCAGATCAATATATTCCTATAAAACCAAGAACCGATTTGGCACTTTTTAATGGTTTGGCATACATCATACTTGAACAGGGCTGGGAAGATGAAGGCTACATTAAAGCCAATACTAACGGCATTAAAGAGCTTCGCAAACACCTTCAGGATTATCCACCGCAAGAGGTTGCAAATATTACGGGCATTGATGTAAAAACACTCTATGAGCTTGC
>Ga0256828_1001195_pt1 | contig 16512 bp, 18 predicted proteins | sample CV88metaG_FD_185993 | JGI IMG/M metagenome (GOLD analysis project Ga0256828, IMG submission 185993) | Hydrothermal vent microbial communities from East Pacific Rise, Pacific Ocean - CV88 | ecosystem: Environmental > Aquatic > Marine > Hydrothermal vents | place: Pacific Ocean: East Pacific Rise...
TCCGATGATAGTTTAAAATATTATAATGATGATACTGTAAAATTCGCAACCAGAAGAAAATGGTTTAATCTTTTCGCAATGTTTACGAATAAGGATTTAACTGAAGCTGATTTTAGAGAAGTGTTCGAAAGAACTGTAATCCCAGAAATTACAATTCAAGCAGATACTGTCGTAAATCAGCAGAAAGCTCTTGATAATTTAACTGGTACTCGTTTCGGAAGTGTCAACTGTGCAATCAGAATAGTTCAAGCAACCGACGCAACCGATTATAAATTAATTATTGAAGATATTTTATTCAAACAGAATGAATACATAAAAGATATAAATATTCAGTTCGTTGGAACTGGAAGTCTTTTAGTTGATTGTGCCAATGGAACCAACGTTGAAATAACAAGCACTCCACCAGAAGTCGAGTTGGTTGATGAAACTCTCGACGGTGGAGGATCAATATCTGTCCAACTTGATAGTTTAAGAATTCATAATACTGATGGCTTAGAAAATATAAATATATCTGGAAATTTATATTTAAATATAGATTCTGAAGATGATCATCTAGAATTAAATTACCATAATGTTAGAGTCCAAGGGAAGGTTTTTAATGAAACTGATAAATCAATTACTATTAATGCTAACACGACTTGTCATTTAGAAGCTGATCAACCTGGAACTGGATCTGGAGAAGTAAATATCCAAACAACGCATAATTTAACTCTAAATGGAGTAATTATTGGGTCGGAGGTTCGTCTTTATAATAGTGATTTAACTGAAGAAATATTTGGAGTAGAAGAAGCTGATGATAGTACTATTTCAATAGATTATCTCAATAGCTATCCTGGCGCTGTCCTTGTAATTTTCAAAAAAGATTATGAAGTAATAAGAATGACACTTGATTTAGGTGACGGTGATATTACAATCCCTATCCAACAACGAAAAGATAAATGGTATAATAACCCTTAATATAAATAAGGAGATAAAATGAAATATAAAATTATGTCGAGCACCGGCGGAAATAAAGATTATCTGAATGGAATAATATTTGATTATATTATTCCAAATAAAGAAATAGGAACTACCGTAAAATGTTTTGGAGATGAGTACAAAATAACTCAAACTGGAAAAATTTTAGTACTTAGTAATCTCAATAATGTTTTGACTCTAATGGAAATCGAAGATCCTTTAGATAAAATTAAAAAAGAAAACCAAAAGAGTTTAAAAGAACTCAAACCTAATATTGATTTCGATTTATATTTAGAGGACAAGACTCTAAAATTATATAAAACACCAGCGACTGAAAATTTAACATTCAAAGAGTTATTTAGAACTCTAAAAAAAGAATTTTCTTTCATAAAAGAATTGCGTGGAATTGATTTCAACAATGTCTTCGATTATAATGAAGAATTTGATACTTTCACATTTCTCAATGATTGGAATTGGGCTGATGAGGAGAGCAAAGAAATTATTAAAAAAGGAACTTGGGGTAGAAAAAACAAGTTCAATAGATCTATTTAAAAGGATACCCGATGAAAGTTACATTCGACGGTCCAAATAAATTGATCACTATAAATGATGATGTAACTTATATTGATGTTGGTACTGATTTATATAGCGCTTGGAAACATTGGTGGTTAGAAGATGATAATTCTAAATATGCACAAGCTTTTCGTACATTTGGAGGAGATCCGACAAATGCTGATGGAACACAGTTTGCACCTCAGTATTTTTTCTTAATGAATGGTTGGCGAGTTGTTGTAGATGGAACCAACGTTACTTTTCATACAAACCTTTACACGGATGAAGGTGAATCGCCTTATATTATAAAAAATAATGGATCAGTAAGTGCCGCTATATCTGACGCTCAAGTTGTAGATCTAAGTAGAAAAATAGATAATAATATATGGGAATTATTATTATCTGAGCATCATCAACCAGGAACTTTTGGAGAATTAATGCAGAAAATATTCGTAAATGCAAGTAAATCAGCCAGTATTAGTATAGACTAAGGAGAGTAGATGCAAGAGCAAGCAACAGATCAAATAAAAGATCTGAGAAATAATATTATAAAATTAGAAGAAAAATTACAGAAAGAAATCATTCAAAGAAAACATCTTGTTCAGATTTTTGAAAATAAATATAATACCTTTGAAAAAGAACTTAAAGAATTCATTGATGAAATGCATTCAGAGTTTACTGACATAAAAACAGATACAATACCATCAGATATAAATATTGAATTAACTACTTTTAAATTAAATTTTAGAAAATTATTAAAAGCAGTTAAAAGTGACTCAAGGGAATCAATAAAACTTCTGAGTGAGCAATTAGCTTTGAGTCATGAAAATCTAGAGAGCATTTTTAATAAAAAACTTCAACAAGCAATTGAGTCACAAAGAACTCTTTTAGCTCAAAAATTTAAAAATATAAATAAACAATACACTACATTAAAAGATTCTTTTAGATTTATAACTGAAACCACTTTACCAAATTTCGATAAAAGATTAACATCAAGCATCAATAAGATGCAGAATACAGTTAATAGAACACAAAATGAATTAAAATCCTTGGATCAAAGAGTGCAAAAGAACTCTAATGATCTTGATAAAAAATTTAAAGCTGTTCAAGAATTCTATAAAAAAGAAAATGTGCTAGCGGCTGATAAATTAAAAGAGTTTGAGTCCAAAATAACTGAAACCGATGAAAAAATAAATACTTTTAAAAAAGAGATTCAAGAGAAACTTCAGAAATCGGTAGCTTCAAATCCAGCTAGAAACAGTATTCAAAAAGAATTAAATTCGATCAATGAAAATATTAAATTGCTTGAGAATATATACAGTGGTATTGAGTCCAAAATAACTCAAACCGATAAAAAAATTGAGGTACTAAATAAACTTAATAATGGTCATAAGCAGCTTGTTGAAGCAGTCTCAAATTTACAATTGACATCAAATAGATTAAATTCCAAAATATCTCAAATTTTTGATAATTTTAAGGCAATATCAATTAATGAGGAAGCTACTTCTAAAAAAATAGAATCTCTAGAAGAGATAATTTTTAAAGCTAAAAAAGAAATAGAATTATCAAATACAGAATCTATAAATAAATTCCAAGAGTTAGAAAAAACAACATCGGAATCAATTTCTAATATTAAAGAAAAAATTACTAGAATTGAGTCTAAAATAACTCAAGTTATTTCTAAAAAAGATAAAGAATTAAAAGAAGCGAATCGAAGAATCGAAGAACTTGAAAAGAGTTCAAAAGAACTCGAAGCAAAAAACATTTTATTCGAAAATGAACTCAAAGAATTAAAAGACAGTATTGATCTTCTTTTAATGCAATAATATATAATAGGAAGAAAATATGAGTGAAGCTATAAAACAAGTCGCTGAGAATACTAAGGATATTTATGCAAGAAAAGTAAATATTCTTATTAAAAAAATTCAAGACTTAACCCTAATTGTAAAAGATTTCAAAATAGATAATTATAAAGAAGAATTTGATAAATTATCGTCCGAAATGAGTAATTTAAAAGAAGAATATATAAAGAGTCAAAAAGAACTCGAGACTTTAAAAAAAGAAACAGAAGATTTAAAACGTGAAGTTGAAAGAAAGACAAAAACTCTCGAAGAATTCATGACTAGTAATTCAAAACTAGCTGAAAAAGTTATGCAACAAGAAAATAAATTAAAGAAAGAAATAATTGAAAATATTGATGAGTATGTAGAAAATAAACTTCTTAAGTTATTATCTGCTTAGGAGGGTTAAATGTTATCTCAAAAAGCGACATTAAAATGTCCAAATGATTCTTTATTAAAAACATATAAAATGTTTCCAAGACTCCATGAGTTCAGCTACATGCGTGATAAATATTTTATTTATGTTTATTTGAACCCATTTAAAGAATACAGGACCTCTTTAAAATTCAAAGTGCAAGGAATTCAATTCTGTTCAGCATTTGAGCCGATTTATGTTGGAAAAGGGACTAATGGTAATGGTTATAGACATAATCAGCATATTAGTGCTTTTTTAAATAATAAAGAAAACAATAGAATTAAAGTTAAAATCTTTAAAGAAATTGAAAATGAAATGAAGAAAGCGAAAGAGTTAAAACTTGTAAATAAGCCGTGGAATTGGCAGGAATATCAGAAAGGTTGGGTATTCGTAGTTAGATCATTGAACTCCCAAGAAGAACTTAAACGTTTTGAAATGCAGATGATAAATACAATTGGCACAAGATGGGACGCAACCGGACCTCTTGTAAATAAAATAAAAAACTAGGCTATCTCTAGCCTAGAAAATTTGAGCGAATGAACTCCCATTCATTTAACGTAATTACTTCACGGATGATTAATCCATTTTTAAAAACTATCTCCAGATGAATTTCATCAATCTCTCCATTATAAATTTTTTTATCCTTTATAAATAAAATCTCATTAATATTAATATAATAATTATTAAGATTAAAAAGACTGTACTCATGAAATAATTTAAAAGTACTGTAGTTATTTTTTAAACGGATTGGTTCTTTTTTAGTAGCTGCTTTATATTTCCAATAAATCTCGGCCTCTAAAAATTTAGCGCCTTTATTTAAAATCTTTAAATAAGAAATATTATTAAAATTAACTCGAGTCCCTCCGAAAGAGATACTCAAGCCTGTTTTAACACGATTAAAGGTTTTCATAATTGCTCCTTTAACCTTTTAATGTTTTCTTCATAAGCACTATAAATTTTTCCAGAAAATTTAGGTACTCATCGAAGGATAATTCTAATGGTTGATAATTGTCGTCCAAGTAATGACTTATATTTAATTTTTGAATCATATCTTTAGACATAGCCTCAAATATTTCATCAACTATTTCCCTATCTCTAAAATGTTCATAGAAATGTCTCCAAAGATGTTTATTCAACAATTCTTTTATAATTACTCTATTCTTTTTAGTATTTACTTTTTTAAAGAAACCACTACTAATTTTGTGATATTTACTTTCTTTTAAAATAGCATTATTTGTAAATTTTAAACTAGTACTATAAAAATACATATGATCTACAAAAGGCAATTGTTCTCTATATGAAGCAAATACATCAAAATAATTTGGTTCGAAAAAATGTTGCACATAGTCATCATCAAGTAATGAGAAATCTCTCTTAATTAATCGTTTATTTTTCATAATATGGGAAAAGACTAATGAATTTATAATAAACTTTTTTGGATCAGTTTGAGTTCCATGATCAAAAAGCAAATCAAAATTCTCGTGGAAAAGACCCTCAAGTTGTTTAAAATAGCCTATTTTTATTTTAGTAAGGTTAGTTGCATAAAAACTAAATAAATTTTTATGAATCAAAGTTATATAACTACTAAAAATTGCTCGTAAAGTAAATGGATTTTTATTTCGAACTGCAACAAGCATTATGTATTTAAGAATTTTTTCTACTATGAATTCAGGTGTAATCATTAACACATCATAATAGAATTCACCAATCTTAGTCTTACTATTATATTTCATCAGCCATTGTTCAATTAATGATTTAATAGTTAAAGTAAATTTAGTCAATTCCTCTTTATAAGCAATTAAATCATAAATTTCTCTAATAAAAATTTCCGCTGGATTTTTAGATCCATTGATATTTTTAATACCATTTTTTTCTAGATAAGGTCTTGCGACTTGATCTATAACTTTAAGAAAATAATGATAACTTACTAAAGTCATCCTTTGAACACCAGTTTCAAACATAGTTAATGGAATCGGGTCCATAATATTATCAATTATGGCTTTGAATCTTTCAGCTTCCATTTCTCCCTTTGTGTCCAAAAGAAACTTATGTTCTATTTCAACGTTTTCAGCAATAACTCTTGATACTTCTTCTGAAAACTCATCAAACAATTCCGCCCCAAATTGAGGAATATAATTCTTTTTAGAAGCTTTAAGATTTTTGGTAACTAGATTCCAATCTATAATTTCTTCAAACTTATTGTATAACCAGGATTGAACCCTGGCGTCAACGTTATATTTCTCGAGGTATGCTTCGCATACCTCTTCAATATCTTTATAATCATATTTTAATTTTACTTCGCGAGAAGTACTTAAGTCTTTTCGTACTATTTTCATTAAGCCTCCTCTGAATCAAATCTATCCCAAGGAAAAACGACCCATAATTTATTATCAATTATTTCACCGAATATAACGTCAGCTTTTGGTTTTTTATTGTATGTTGCGCAAACAATAATATTTTGATCTTTGGTTACATTTTTTTCTAATTGAGTTCTAATTGACTCAATTGTATCACCTGTATCATAAATATCATCAACTACAATAATATTTTTATATTGCTTAAAATTAATATCAGGTAATTTAATAGATAATTTACCTTTTTCAGTGCCTGTATAACTTTGCGCAGCAATGACATCAATATTTCTATTATTGAAGATATAACTTAAAAGTTGAGCTCCATATAAACCACCCCTAGTTACTGCAAGTATAATAGTCTCGACTGGATCACAAATTCCATCATAACCTTCTAATATTTCATCAGCCATTTTTTTAGTCGCGTCCTCAAATCCAGTTCCCGAAATATAAAATTTATTCGACATCATTTTCTCCCTCTATATTTTCATCTTCAGGCTTATTAGGAAATTTATAATTAAATACAGGGAATCCATTTTCTCTTAAGATCTCTTGAATGCTTTCACTGACTTCATAAACATCTCCACCTGGAAGAAGATCCGGATCTACTGATTGTAGAACTCCTTTTTTCGACATCGTCAATCTAATTACGTACTCTTTTTCAGTGTCAAGAATTAAATAATTTTTAATTTCAACATTCTTTTGATAGAATTCTTCAGCTTCCTTTGGAGAATTAACGCCCTCCGGCTTTCTAAGAACTTCTATTGAAATCAATCCCTTTTCACCAAAGGCTTTTTGAATCTCTTCTTTTTGTCTCTCTATCTCTAATTCATCAAATAAATCATTAGTATCTTTAATATCATTTGTCTCTGTCGCTTGTGTATTTAATACTTTTAACTCTGTTGTTTTTTCCATAATAATTCCTTGTGTTAATTTTATAATTAATTCTTTATATCGTGTTCCCAGAACAACTTAAAATTTTCTTTATCCTGATGTATTTTATTTAATAAGTCTTCAAGTTCTATTCTATAATTATTAATTTCATTTGATCGAGGCTTCAAATTTTGCATCAAATAACATTCAAAATATGGTTTATCTGAATTTGGAATTACAAGTATAATTTTCCAAAGCGCTGATGGTATATTGACCGGCATCCGATGATGGATAAATTTATTACTTCTAAGAACGCCAGTAACAATATAAACTTTTTTATTAATTAAAGCTAACTTTCTTTCGTGACTTTCAAGCTTCGACCATAATCCTCTATTTAGATTTTCTTCTTCCGGTACACAAACATTTATTACATAAACCTCATCCGTGGCTTTAACATTTATATCAACACTACTTGATGCTGGAAGATGACCTGCATCAAAACCATCATATGAATAATCTTTATAAGACGGACGATGTTCGCGAGGAATTCTTTTATCTGTTCTTAAATATTGTCTTTTATGTTTATCTGCTAAAACATCAGCAGAATCCAGTGAATAGACCACAAAATCAGGTGTATTGTAATTATAATTGTAACACACCTGAAATTTAGTATTTACTATTATTTGATTGCAGTCTGATTTTACATAAAATCCAGTTGGTTTATTTGGAGTTAAATATGACTCGACGCCAATGATTGTCTCTGCCCAACCGAATATAGAACTCAAAAAAATTAGCAAAAAAAATAGTTTAGTCTTAGCTCGAGCTAAGACTAAACTAAACCTATTTTTATTTTTTACATGACTCATATAATTCCTTTAATTTTAATTACTTTTCAATAAATCCAATCCCTGAACATCTAGGACATTCTTGAACACCTATCTCGTTTTGTAAATTATCAATCCGCTCAGCAAAAGTATCTAACGATTTTTCTATTGATTGTCTGATATAAACATTCCTAATAAAAAATATAACCGAATTTATTTTCTCAAGAGTACTTATTTTTCGAATAATTTTATTGAAAGAGTTCTTTTGAACTCTATTGAATTCAATAGAGTTCAAATACAAAGACACTAAAATAATTTTATAATTAATTGAGTTCTTTTGAACTCTTTTCTTATAAAAAATTAGGTTTTGATCAGCCGCAATATAAAATTTTAAAAGTTGATAATTATATATTTTATTTTGAATTTCATTTATGTTTTTGACTTTGAGTTCCTTGGAACTCAAAGTCTCATTAAATAAATTCATTGAATTTTGCATTAAAAGAAAATAAATTAGATTTAAAATTTTATTGAGTTCTTTTTCAACCTTTTGGGCTGAGTTAATTTTATGGCGCTTTATGTCCAAAATATTTTCTTTATCTAAGTACTCAACTATCAAATAGTAATTTTTTAATTTTTTCAACGTCTCTATTAATTTCTGTGTTTGAGTTATTTTGGACTCAATTGTAATAATTTCTTCTTGGAACTGTTTATGTCTTGAATTTAATTCAAGGATTGTGTCTTTTATCTTGGCGATGGCTAACGCGATGTTTTCAGTATTAAATAAAAAAGAAAATATTTTTTCGGAATCAGTTGTTTTAGAACCTATTAAAAATAAACCATCATATTGATTAGTATAAGCGATTCTTTCTGTTTGGTCTTTCAAAGCTCCTTTGAAATTCTTATATAAATTTTTTACATCAATGTATTTAAATCCTATTTCTTCGACTGCTTCTTTTAATTTATCAGCCGCTAGATTTTTACCATAATAGGCATCACCATCTATAATGAACTGGACTTTTTTTCCTTTATAAAGCAATCCAATTTCTTTATGTTCTTTACCTTGCTCTTCTTCTTCTGGTGTAGGAACATACCCAAAAGTAATTTCTGTTTCTAAATTACGGCCACCCGGATTTAATCTAGGATAATTATTAACATTAAAATTATTAAAAAGTATAGATTCTACTGCGCGAAGCGAGGCACTTTTACCACTATTATTTGGTCCTCGAATAACAGTAAACCCTTTATATACAAAATGCTGTTGTTTTATACTCTGGAAATTTTTAATGCTATTATAGAAAAATCCACTCTCTGGAAGTTCACCTTCTTGATTAACTATTTCTAATGTCGGTATACCATCTTTATCAGGAGTTGCTTGAACCTCATAAACTAAATGTGCATCAAAATCTAATTCTTCCGTTTGTGAAACAACCACAAGAGTAAACCCATAAGTATCACAGAACTTTCTAAGAAAACTGCTTAGTCTAATCCTATATTGAGGACTAACCTGACTCAAACTTTCGTCAAAAATATAAAATTTATTTTGACTGTATAAATATCCAATAAGTATCTTAAAAAAAAGACTAGCTATTGATAAAACTCCACCACCATTACTGGCAGTGAGTTCATCATTTTTTGCAATCTCAATCCCATTTTGATAAAAAATTATATCATATTTTTGGGTTCCTGAAGCACTCTTTCCTCGCTGAATTCTAGGTTTTATATCTAATTTATAATCAGCTTCAAAAACATCAGTTAAAGCCGAGTTCACTACTTTAAGAATAAAATCTTTTCTTTTTTCTAGCTTATGATTTTTTAATAACTCTAAAAGAATTTTTGCCTCAGTGTGATGTTTAATATCATTAGCTAGTTTTTCAAGACTAGTATTCAAATTATTTTTTTCGTGCCCAAGATGAATTAAATTATCCTCTTGAACTCGAAGTTTAATATGGGTTTCATTATAATTCGAATCGAAATCCATTAATTATCCTGTATTAAATGTAATGATAAAAATGTTTGGCAGGTTATGGCCTCTTTTAGAGTATCAAAATCAAAAGTAATTAATTCCATTTTTTCAGTTACATGAAATCTTAGTTTTTTAATACTTATATCATTAAGAATACTAACGGACCAAAGATCTTTATGTTCTTTTCTTAAACCTATCATTTCAATTCGACTTGTCTGCAAATTAATACTAACACCTGAAGGAAATGTGACGAATATATCATTTTTTTCATTTCCTTTACCTAACCCAGTACCAAAAATATAATTTCCAACTTTAAGCTCTTTATTTTTCATTCTAAATACTCCTTAGCTATTTTTAAAGCTTCGATCGATATACTATTATCCTGCATAAATTTTTCAAGTAAACTTTGATCATCAATCTCAACAAGATCTTCATCTAGAGTAACTTCTTCGAAGAATTTAAATTCAGTTTTCCCTATTTCTTGAAGTAAATTTATTACATCGATATTAAATGCCTCACTAAAAGGTTTTACATTTAATTGAATTGTTTCATATGAAGTAATAAAATCAACAGATGATCTTATAGGTGATTGAATTTTAAATACACAAAATTCCGGAATATGAATATCCATTTTGGTATCATAATCCCTTGCGACTCTAGTAAAATTCCAAGGATTGCAGAAAATTGTATCTTGTGTTTTAAAAATTGATCCAAGAGACGATTGTATATGATAGTGTCCACAATTAAATAAATCAATATTATATTGAGCTAATTCACCATATGTAAAATCAGTTAACTTTTCAATATCCGAAGTAATGTTCGAGTGCAAAGTAACTATTTTATATACTTCCTTGCCTGGAATAAAATCAGCTTCAATCGATTTTAATTGCTCAATAATTTTTGATTTATCTTCACTGTAATCAATACCATAAAAAATTATACTAGTTGAATCACTTGTATTAAATACTTTTTTATTCCCTGCTCCGATATAAGTTATTAATCCACTTTCTACACAATCTTCAAAGAAGGTCTCTTTAATTGTCTCATGTCCATCGAAATAATCATGATTGCCTAGAATAGAAAATATTTCTATTCCTGCATCTTTAAACATCCTAAGACGTTTTTTATTCTGAATTCCTTGGTTTAAACTCCAATCACGTTTCCTCGATTTTTCAAAAACATCCCCAGTAAAAATAATCTTTTTTATATTATCAGTCAGGCAATAATTTATAACCTGATTAATTTTATCATCAATATCAATTTCCCATTTTGATTTACGAATTCTATTTTTGAATCCAAACATAAAATGAGGATCTTTGATCACAATAAAATCAAATGAGTTCATCACATTCGAGTTATTAGGTGAATCTTTATAAACCATATTTTCCCTTTGAATTTAATAGCAGCAATCTGCTTTATGTTATAATTTATATTGTAGTAAAAACGAACTCTAAAAATAAAATATAAAAAAAATTATAACTAGAGTGCCTAGGCACTCTAGTTATAAATAAAATTCTTCAGAATCAGCATAGTTAAAGTTCGGGTTAAAAATAGGAATGTTATCCAGTACCACGAACTTTCTCAGAATAGAATGTCGAAAATTTTTTCGAAACTTAGACTTATTGAGATTCTTAATAATTTTTAGAACCTTTTTTTGATTGATATTTTTATTAATATATTTACTATCCAAAAGATCATTGAAATCATCTTCGTCGAAGCACTCAGTTGTAATTTGACGACGTTTTCGATGATTTTTAATCATAAAGTGACCAGTATCAAAAAAATATCTCATTTCAACATCAAAGTATAAAATATTAGAATTAAATAAATGATGAATAAAGTCATCAAGTTCATTATTGTATTCATCAACATCTAATTCATAATATAAATTTGAAAGATATTTATAAAATATCTTTGCGCTAAATTTTATTCGCGCTCTTTCCGGGTCATCTATTTTTTTGAGCAAATCAATTAATGAAGTGTGATCGATACAATCATCTTCAAATTTTTCTAAGGCATCATCTAGATCAGCGATCTCATTATCTGACGGCATAATAGTAATTTTATAATTTTCTTTATCGATAAAAAAATCAATTTCAGATATCGGCAGATAACTTAGTAAATTATATTTTTTTATTGTCTCTAAAAGATTAAATCTTTCGGCAATTACCTCAAAAAAGTTTGCTCTGAATCTTATATTTTCCACCTTACCCTCCAAATTATTCGGGGTCTGACCCCCGAATTTTAAATTCCTCCAAAAAGAGAACCCATTACTTTTCCAAGTCCAGAAAACTCAGAATCTTTTTTTGCCTCTTTTCTTTCAATATCTGTTGCATCATATACTTCTAACAATGACCCATCAACTTCTGGTAGTTGATTTGAAGTTAGATCAACACCTTCATTTTTTTCAGGTTCTTTTGCAACCTGAAGGCAAGCATTTACTTGATTAACATCATAGTCAAGTGTTCTCATAACTACACGGATCTGTTGATCAGTATAGTTTATTGATTTAAGTGCATTCACATATGCAGCAGTATCCTCTGGTGTTGCACTTCCATCGACTCCAAATTTTTTAGGATCAATTCCAACAATAGTCAGCTGTCTCTTTGCCTGTTGTTCTTTAAAAACAGGTCTGGTTTGCTTTGATGCACCAAATGTTTTTTTAGAATTACTTGATACACTAAATCCATCACCATAAATATCATCATCCCAATCTTCATAATCATATGCAGTGCCTCTTCTAGTTCCGGTATAATGAGAACCATAGTTATAAACTCTAGATTTTATAAGATTTGGATCCATTATAAGAACAGGTTCATACTTACTAGTTGATAAGAAAGAGCTTAGTACTCTTTGCAATTGCTCTTTTACAAATTCAGCATCTTGTACTGGACAATGTTTTGATTCCAAGATTTTAAAGTCAAAAAGATTTTCAACTTCGGCTGAATCATCTGACACCGTTGCTGTCTTTGGAGTCTTAAAGAACTCATCGTACATTTTGATAACCGGAGCATTTTCATCAATATCATTATCTTGTACGATAAAAGTTATCGTAGGCATTTCTGTATATGTGCCATCAATGCCACCATCTTCAAGTAGATTGACATTAACTACTTGCGTTTCTGTAACAACTATTTTAGTTGGTACATTAGCGCTAGGAATATACATAACGCTATCGGTTTGGATTTTATCTTCAGCCACAGCGTTTCTAAAGATGACGCCTGGGTTTTCAGCTTTATTATCTCTATCAACCCCACTGAATCCAAAATCACCTGGATGTCTATGGATTGAACCCATCTCAAGTTCACGAGCCTCTAGTTCAAAGCCTCTTTCAATGAACTCTTCTTTTGGAAAAACTTCTGCAAATTTTGCAACAAGTTGATCAGAAACAGGAATCAGTTGGTTCGAGATTTCACTAACCTCGTCCAATGAAAAACTTACACTCGCCGTTGTAACTTCTTGAGAGAAGTTAAAAAATACTGTAGGTATTGTAAATACCAATCTCTGACCTGTTTCAGGATGTTTAAATATCATCTGAAGTCCTCTGTAATGGACTTGATATTCTGAACCACCTGCAGCTGGTAAGCCTATGTCGCGAACTTGGTTCAAAAGTTTTTGACTATAAAGCACAACATTTAAAGTGCTGTTACCTTTTCTTGTGCTAGGTGTTTTTTTAACTCCAAAATAACTACCAACTTTTTTTCCTATTCCGCCCCAATTAGCCATATTTTTTCCTTTATTTTTTTTTGATTTTTTTCTTTTTCCCATTTTGAATTCCTTTATTATTAATTCAAGTGAGGGTTAACCCTCACTTGAATTTGACTCATTGCTTTCATTATTATCAGTTGTCTGTGAATTTCTAGTTGCACTATAAGCACCCCAGATTTCCGCACTGAATTTTTTACTAGCCATTATGTATGGATATGTGCTCTTGCGACATACAATATCGTTATAGAACATACTGTTGAGGTTAATGTTTGAAAGTGTTAACCATCCACTCCTTGCAGACCCGTTTTCCGAACCTGTACAAACACCACCTGCACTAGTTTCTCCAGATGTATTAATATTTCCACTCATCAATGGCGAAATATTATAGCCACTTGAACCGCTAGTCGGGTTTTTTATATAGGCCAAACCATAATATGGAGTACTAATCCCATTTGAAATTTTTTGCAGTGGAATCAAAAGTGACTCTGGGCGAATTCCGTTCGTACTAAGCTCCCTCGTTTGGAGGCTTAGATTTACTGAATTTAAATTCGAGATATATGGTTGCTCCATCATAGAGCGAATATCACCTTCATTTACATTAACTGTTCTTTCAAGAACAGTTTGTGACATAATAATATTTGGTGTTAACTGCAAGAATTTCAAAAGCTCATTGAAATACTCTTCAGTTTTTTGCTCGAGTACTTCATTCGAAATTGAATTCTTGAAGTAGTCCATGCCATTGCTACCATCACCCCACTCGAAGATGTGAATTTTTCCTGTCTTTGGTAGCTCTATGATATGTGCATTATACAGAAATGCAATCAAAGGATGCAATGGATTAATATTAAATCCATCTTCAGTTGTCAGAAGGCAACCATATACTCCTTCATTTTGAGCAAGTTGTTGCAAAAATACTCCAATATCAATCGCATCCGAATTGTACTCGATAGTTGTGATGTCATTTTTACAGGCATTTCTTAATTTTTCCCAAGAAACTCTCACATCATCTCGAACTCTCGAGAATTTAGGTAAAGCATTATCTGGAACTGAATGCACTATATTTAATGGGATAAAAATATCACCATCCTGATTTAACATCTGATTACCCTCTCTCACTTCATCTGAAGTATATTTATTAATAATGTCTTGCACAGACATTATCAAAGCATGTGCCAAAATAGTTGTAGGCTGATTAAATTTCATCTATATCTCCTTATCCTAAAAAATCCCACTCATCTTGAGTGCTCAGTTCAACGGCATCTGGATTAGCTTCCAAATACTCAGCCATATCGAAAGTAAAAATATCAGAGTCATGCTCATAAGATTCACCGGTTCTTATTCTATTTGCTTCTTTTTTTATCCAAGCAGCTGTCGCAACCTGAAAATTCAAAAGCAATACTGGAATATCGATACTACCATAAGTTTCATTACCCAGCTCATCATTTACAACTGGTTGATATGTTAAATCAACCGAGGTTCCACCATGACCGAAGAATATAAAATTCTTATCTTCCAGAAGCTTTCTGGTCTCAAAATCAGGTGCACCGATCATATTGTACCCATGTTGTGTAAATAGATCGATTGCTTTTTGATCAACATACTCTGATTTTTGCAGCGGTGAGATATTTTCAACCAACCATTTAAGATTTTTAGTTAGCACTACTTTTAAAATTCCGCCGATTTCATCGTCGATATCTGTAACAGTGCTTGCACTTGTTTCGAACGCAATATCCTCACCAATTCTTGGGACATTAGTGTACTCCAAGAAATCAGCTTCTCTAACATGCATTCTATGGAAGATACCAGGTACTTCTAACTTCATACACCAATATTGCAGATTGTAGAAGAAGTTAATCATCGCCCCACCCATACCAATGGAAAGAATTCTATATTGGCTATCTTTGATGACTTTTAAATCATCTCTTGTTGGGACAATATCTAAATCTCTTAGAATTTTCCAAAGTAGCTTGTTATTGAAATGCTTAGGATATTTTCCAAGATACCTTGGGGCTTTAATATAAAGCCTGGACTCAAATTTAGCCAAATTTGGATTCATGATATTGAATCTAGATATGTCCTCAATTGAAAAGTTTTGAGGGTTTGTCATATAATCAATGACGATTTTATTATCATCGAATGGAAGAATTGAATCGGGTCTGTATCTCATTCTGAGGTTCTCTTGAACCTCAGTCTTAAGATTTATCGTTCTACTCATTTATATTCCTTTAAATTTTTTGATATTAAATCAATTTCAATTCCAATAATAAAAATATTTTTTAAGCTTAAAAAATATAGAAGATTGAGGTGGGTCGGAGCGGAATACACCCTTCGGGTGCCGCCCAACTCCGATAGATCTACATTAGATCAAAATCGTTATCCCCACCTCCTACAATCACTTCCATATTATCTCCTTTATAGACGGACATTTAAGATCCATTTCATTTCTGAAAGACCTTTTAATCCGCCTAGATTTACTGCGCCATAAAGAATATCTAGGACCTTTTTATGGCGCAGTTTAACTGGCAACATAATCCATTTTTCAAAGGATTCTTGATCATTGAGTTTAAGATCACTATCCTTAAGAACATTCGGCCACAAATCTGCAGCCGATGTTTTCTCCAAGTTAGTATCACTTAGAAATCTAATGTACTTTATACTTGGAAAAAATGGATTCTGCTCCTGAAGAACTTCTCTACTGTACATGTAGAAACTTATATATTCTTCAGGAGCCAATTTTTTATACACTGGAATAAAGCGTTTAAAGCGATCACCAGCTTTAGCTTTAAACGCTTTCGGGAAATGTTTCTTCAGTGTATAATACTGAAGACCATCTTTCCCGCGATAAATTATCCGAGGTCCTTCTTCGAACTCTTTATCATATCCCAGGATGACGAATGGTTCCTGCCATCGCTGAACCAGCTTTTTTTTAAGCTGGAAAATATCATCAGCGATGTTCAAGAACCATTCCGGAATCTTGGCCAAAAATCCTCCTTAAAAATATTTTAGGAAGGGTCAAAAAAAAGAACAG
>Ga0256828_1001196_pt1 | contig 16508 bp, 26 predicted proteins | sample CV88metaG_FD_185993 | JGI IMG/M metagenome (GOLD analysis project Ga0256828, IMG submission 185993) | Hydrothermal vent microbial communities from East Pacific Rise, Pacific Ocean - CV88 | ecosystem: Environmental > Aquatic > Marine > Hydrothermal vents | place: Pacific Ocean: East Pacific Rise...
TTATGTTCCAATTGATATTGCTATAAATGGATTAGTAAGTGGTGATGATGTAACTAGTGAAAACATACTAGAAATTATAGGTAATATGGTACACCGTTTTAGTGATAACATATTTAAAGATCATTTAGTTTCAAATAATGAAAAAAATCATGATGTAAAACCTGAAATAAAATCTAAAAAAGTGGAAAAACCAAAGAAAAGATTATCTCGTTCTCATAAAGTACAAAAACAAAAGTCATCAGACACAGAAAAAAAGATAATCACCAAAGAAGTATTATTAGATTTTGTGTATAAGTTAGATGATTTAAATGGGAATATTTTTAAATTCATAAAAAGATATAACAATGATGATTTGATGTCATTTGATCAATCATTAGATAAAGATCTAATTTCAAATTTTGGATTATACATAAGTTCAAATGAAGATAAATATCTTGAAAAAGTTAAAAAATTATTATAAGGAAGAATATGTCAGAAGTAAGACATGCAATTAAAGATGATAGATGGCACGTTTTAAATCGTACTGGTATGTATTTAGGAAGTACTGTTCAGACAAAAAAATTAGAATATTTAATAGTTGATAATCAATTTAAACAAGTTGAAGTTCTTTATGTACCTGCTTTGGTAAAAATGACAAATGAGATAATTGATAATGCTGTTGATATTCTAAAAGACGAAACAAAAGGTACTATTAAAGTTATAATGGATTCTGATAAAAATCTTATTAGTGTATCTGATTCTGGCTCAGGTATTCCAATTAAGGATATTCAGAATTTAGATGGTTCTAATATTTTAATTCCACGTGCATGTTGGTCTATGGCTAAATCAGGCAGTAATTTTAATGATGATGAAAAAGATGCTGATACAATAGGCACAAATGGTGTTGGTTCTTTTTGTACAAATGTTTTAAGTACAAAATTTATAGGTATTACAAATGATGGTAATAAACTATATAAAGGTTCATGGTCAAATAATTGTGATCCTGAAAGTTATAAAGAAAGTATAACTGAAGCAAAAGGTAATAGAGGAACAATAGTAGAATTTAATCCAGATTTAGAAAAATTAGGAATTCAAAAATTTGATGATGATACAATGAAAGTTATTCATCAAAGACTTATTAATTTAAGTATTTCTTATCCTAATATAAAATTTTATTTCAATAAGAAGCAAATTAAAATGGATTTTAAACAGTTCATGAAATTATTTGGTGAATATGGTAATATATATGAAGATGAATCAGGTAAATATTCATATGGTGTATTCCCATCAACTTCAGGAGATTTTGAAACATTTTCTATTATAAATGGATTAAACATCAAAGATGGGACACATATTGATTATTTATTAAAATATGTGATTCAAGAAATCAAAGATAAATTACCAAAAAAATATAAAATTATATCAACTGGTGATATTAAAAATAAATTAAAAATTATTTTTATAGGAAGACATTTTCCAAAAATTCAATGGGAAGGTCAAACAAAAGAAACTTTAGGTAATAGTAATCGTGATATCCGTTCTTATTTAGGAGAAAATTGGAAAGAGTTATTACCTAAAGTAGCAAAAAATAAAGAAATTATTGGTCCTATTACTTTTTTACATGAAGCAAAAATTGATGCAGAAGCACGTAAAGCTGCTGCATCATTAGATAAGGAAAATCGCAAAAGAAATGTTGAAAAATTTAAGGTTGCGTCAAAACAAAAAATATTTTTCGTTTTAACAGAAGGGGATTCAGCAGATAAAGGTATTATAAAAGCTTTAGGTCGTGAATATTTTAGTTTCTTACCTTTAAAAGGTGTTGTATTAAATGTAGAAACTAACTCATTACAAAAAGTTATTAAAAATGAAGAGTATCAAAATATCATGAATGTTTTAAATTTAAAATTTTCAGATATTAATTCAGCTAAGGATATGTCACATGAATATATTGTGATTACAACTGATGCTGATGTTGATGGTAGCCATATTCAAGGTTTATTATTTGGGTTCTTTAAAAAATTTATTCCGGATTCTTTTGATTTAGGTAAAATTCTTATTCTTCGAACACCTATTAAAGTAGCAAAAGATAAAAAAGAAAATATGGTTGCTGCTTTTTTAGATGAGATAGAATATCAAAATTTTATTGAAAAAAATAAAGATAAATATACTATTGAGTATAAGAAGGGTTTAGGTAGTTTATCTCCTAAGGAATATGTTGAATTTTTTAAATTAAGACCATTTGAAGAGTGTTTATTAAAAGTTGAGTACACAGATGATGACTTACAAAAAATGAATAAATGGTTATCTGATGACTCTGATTTTAGAAAAGATATGATTCAAGCTAGAATTACTGAATTTAATGTAGACAATATATAAGATGTGTTAGATTTTAATAGAAGATATCGAATATTTTTCGATTTCGAGCAATAGCGCTATTGCCAGTTTTCTAATTTTTCTAAGATATAAGATGTGTTAGATTTTAATAGAAGATATCGAATATTTTTCGATTTCGAGCAATAGCGCTATTGCCAGTTTTCTAATTTTTCTAAGATATAAGATGTGTTAGATTTTAATAGAAGATATCGAATATTTTTCGATTTCGAGCAATAGCGCTATTGCCAGTTTTCTAATTTTTCTAAGATATAAGATAAATAATATATAGTCTATATATCACATTTTTCTAAAAATATAATTAAAATAAAAGGGATTTACAATGAGTACTTTAAGAAGTAATTTAAAAGGGGTGTTAGCAAAGATTCAAACAAGAAATTCAGATTTAAATGATAATTATGAGGTTCTTGCTTTATCTGAAAAAATTAATTATTCTGATAATATTATTAGTATAATTGGGGAAAAAGATAATATACAATATATTTTAATTAAAAAATCAAGAACTGATTATATACCACAATTATTAGATGATATCAAATTGGAAGTAAAACCTATTCAAAATTCAGATAACTTTTATCCGGTATTTTATTATCAAAAAGATGCATTTAAAATTAGATTAGGTGATTTAACAGATTATTTAAATTTTACAGTCTTGTATAACGCTGAGGATTTTTATAGTTATTCTCTAATCGAAACAATTTTAAATTATAAATTTAATTTAGATATTAAAATTTCTAATTCAAATGTGTTATGTGTGATAAGAAATAAAGATACTTTTTATTCTATTACTCATAGAGGTGGAATAAAATTAACAATAGGTGATACAATAGATACAGATTTTTATATTTTTAATTCTAGTTGGATAGAAGAATGTCCTGAATATGAGGATGAGCAGAAAATTACAAAATTTATAATTGATAAATATTCAATTAAAGATAAAATTGTAATAACTGAAGAAAATGTATTATTTATAGCTTATAAAGCTAGTTTATATTTTGGGTAGGAAGTTAAAATGATTTATTTTAAAAAAATTATTACTCAGTTAAAATATGTATGGTGCATATTAAAAATTAAATACTACACTAAAATTGAGTCGTATGAAAATTTATATTATTGGCAAGATTGTGTAGGTAATTTTATTTTATATGAAAAAGTTGGACATATTATTGTAAATTCACATAATCCAGGTGATCCATATAGTGAACCATCAAGCATAGAAGATAGAACTTATTATACATATAATAAATTAGGATCTTTTAAAACGTATGAAGAACTTGAAAAAAGTATTATTAAATTAGGAGAAAAAAATGACTAGAGAACAGTGGAAAAAACATAAAAATGTAATTAATTGGTTTTATAATCAAGATGACAACACAAAGGTATGGGTAAAATATCATGATTCAGAAAAATGGTCATTAATATTATATCCAGAATGGCATGTGGAATCAAAATATATTATAAACGATGAATACTCTGAATTTAGAAAAGCATTAGCTGATGGTAAAAAAGTTGAAATTAAAGCACCTTCTGCGTGGGTATTGGTAACAAGCGAAGAAGATTTTAAATTAGGTCAACCAGAAGATTTTCGTTTAAAACCAGATGCTCCAAAATTTAAAAAAGGAGATTGGGTTAAATTTAAACAGTCTTATACTTTTGGACATATTATAAGATTAGATGATTCCGTTGAAATCATGGAAAACTTTATAATTATCAAAAGAGGAAAACATATAATAGATTTTAAAGATATGCAATTATGGATTCCAGAAAGAGGAGAAATTCTTTGGGTAGGAGATGAACTTTGTAAGTTCATAAAACAAGTTGAATCAGAAAGAGATTATGAAGGGAAATGCTTAAGAAATAATCAATCACATTATTGTAGAACGATTGAACCATTTATTGGTCAGATACCAGTTTGGGTTAAAGAAAAGTTTTAAATTTTCTTTAAAAGAAATACTATAAGGAAGTGTAATAATGAATAAAATAGATAAACAGCAGCGACTATTTATTCAAAAACAGAAAGAAAATATAAAAAATTCTAGAAGGAAAACAAAACAAAAGTTTTTGAAACTTGTGGCTTCTTCTATTGAATTAAGAAATGAGAGAATTCATTTCACAAAATGATTAGATAAATTATTTTAAAAAGGAAATAAAATGTTATTAAATGGAGATCAAGTAGTTGTTAATTTAGTTGAGTCGGTTTTACCATTACATGTAAGAGAGAATATGGGTAAAGCTTTAATTATTTCTATACGATATAGTTTCTTTGAGAGTTTCATTCATTCAATTACAGATGAGGAAATTGAAGAACTTAGTAAAAAATATCCGGAGCTTCAAATAAGTAATAATTATATTGAAGCTGATTTCAATTTACATTTCTTGTTTTATAATACTGGAAATGAATATTGGTGTTTTTCTCAAGAAGATAATAATTTTTTTCATGGTCCTATTAGTAAGTGGAAATTTAACTCAAATCATGATAGTTGTTGGAGAACAGATGCTTTTACAGAAAGTAGAAAGAAAGTACAAGAAATTAAAACTTCTATTTTTGATATTCACAATTTTTCAATTAAATATAATTTAAATAATATTTATATTCCAAAACATATTTTACCAAATTTTACAAATATATCAAATGGTAAAATATTTGAAATTGAAGAATTTCTTGCGGATGGAAGATTTAAAAATAGAGATCATATTTTAGATTTAAAATCAAACGCAAAATTATATCAAAGTTAAAATTGTGAAATTTGTAGAAGCTAAAACATTAGTTGAATTACAACATGTTTATTCTATATTGGTGAAGTTAGGTGAAATATATCCTAATTTTTCGAGCTGGTATTGGGATAAGGTCATACCATCGGTTGTATTGTATAAAAGTAAAGTTATTTTAGGTTATAGTAAAAATAATTTAGTTGGTGTTTCAATTATAAAAAAAGATAAACATGAGAATAAAATAAGAGCTTTACGAATTTCTGATGAATATCAGAAAAAAGGATATGGATTATATTTAATAGATCATAGTCTAAAAGTTCTAGAAGACGATAAACCATTAGTAAGTGTAAATCAAAATATGATAAATGAATTCAGTCGAATTTTTATTAATCGATATAATTTTGATTTAACTTTTGTGCATAAAAGTCTATATATCCAAAATGAATTGGAATATCAATTTAATGGTAACAAGCAAAGTTTAATTAATAAATCGATATATTTTTAAAGGAAAAAAATGAAAAAAGTGTATATTAAGACATTATCAGAAATTGATTACTATAATTCAAAAAAAATTACAAATGAAACTCCTAATGTAATTAATCATGACGGAAAACTATTCCCAATTTTCTTTGGAAAAACTAGAAGAAAAGTAGAGAAAAAGGTAGAGGATTGGATTTCCGAAAGAGTGGAAGAGGGGTATGAATTTTCTGCATATATGATAACAACTACAAAAATTTACAGAAATGAGATAAATAAATTATTAATAAATTTAAAGGAGCAATAATGAAAGATATACTTAAAAAACTATTTAAAATAGCAAATATAAAAAATATTTCTGATGAAAGAATTAGTGACATTAGTAAAAAATTAAAAGAAGAAGAATATGAAGATTACGATGATCTTCGATTAATTGAAGCTGATGATACAAAAGAAATTTTTGGATTTAAAAAATTAAATTCAAAAAAACTCTTAAAGACTTTAAATGAAATAAAAGATATTAATATTATTTCAATAGAAGGTATCGCTAAATATAAACAAGATCAAAAATTATTAGAATATCATACTGAAACTTTAGATCTACTAGAAGAAATTATAAGATCTCAATTCGAAGATGCAGTCGGAGACATTAAAAAATTTCCTAAGCGCAACGCGATAAGATTCTCAATTTTAATGGAAGCCGAGTATAATTTTAAAGTAAATGTTGAGGCTGGGTCAGCTGAAGCACTAAGTGAAGGATTACGAGAGGTAGAAGAGAAACGACGTAGAGGATTATTAAAAAATGAAGGATTTTTTATATTTGGTTGTTTCAGCACATTTGAATTAAGATTAGATGAATATGAAGATCCAAATGAAATTTGCACTGATTACACAAGATATTCAATTAATATAATTGAATCAAATAGCGTAATTCAACTTACGAATAAGGACCAATATATTCATCGGGAAATAATTGGTGAATATTATGTTATCCCCTTATTTTTTAATCAAGGTCTTGGATTTACGTTAGATTTGAAAAATAGAACATGGACAGATGATGAACCTAGAATCGGCGATGAAATGTTAGAATATGGTGAGTGGGTTCAATATTATGGGTTAGCGGATTATAATAAATGGACTAGTTTATATGGTGATTATGTTCCACGTATTTCTAAAAAATTTTATCCAGGAAATTATGAAAAGTATAAATATTTAAAAACATAAGGATATAAATGGCAACAATAACGACTAAATTTGATATCGGTGATACAGTTTTTAGAGTATTTGATAATTCTATTCAACAGATAAAAATTAATGATATTCATATAAATTTTCATCAAGCTTATATAGAACCTGAAATTATTTATGATTGTAGATATAAAATTTCTAATAATGTAGAAGAAAAATATGTATTCAATGAAAATCAATTTGAAACAGCTTTTGCTTCATTGGATGAAGCTTTAAATCAACTTAAAATAAATTTAATGTGTGAGGAATAAATGTTATGGTTGAATCAATTATAGAAAGTTACACCTTTAATAAAATTAAAAATTCGGTTTATTCACCTAAAGTTAACATAAAAGATTATTATGTTGAAATAAAAACAATGAAAATTATAGCAGAAGTTGAAATAACTTACTTCAATGATAATGGTTATAAAGAAACATCTTACTTAGAAATTCCAATAATAAATTTAAAGGAGCATTTAAGTAATGAAAAATAAATTTTCAAATAATGAAAAACGTGAAGAAATAATGAGAATTTATTCATCAATAAATTCGGAAACTTATTTTTATAAAAATAAAAATAAATCTATTACAGAAATGGAATGGGAGGAACTTCAAGAATATATTGGAGACATAATGATTCTCCCAAAAGTTTTATTTAAAGATATAACACACGAAGCATTGTTGGATTTACCTAATTTAAAAATAATAGATTTTGAGTATTATTCTTTAGATTATCCAAAAGAAACAATTTTAAAACTTTTAGATAAAGGTATACGAATAGAATTTTGGGAAGCTCCAAAAGATGATGAATTACGATTAATTTATGAGAAGCAAAGATTAGAAAAATTGAAGCAAAATTTTAAAATTATTAAAAAGCAATATAAACATTCTAAATTTTTATTAGATGAATGTTATAATTCAATTAATAAATTAGAGTTAAAAATAAAGGAGAGAAATATGTCATCTAAAAAATTGTATGAATACAGCCAATCTTTATTATTTAGTCATGAAGGAGATTTAAAAAATAGTAAAATAATTGCAAATATTGTAGAAAATAATTATAGAGTTTATTTATATTTTAATAAAGAATATGAATTAGTTTTTAAAGAATTTTTTCGTAAAATGAATGATTGGAAACTTTATGAAAATATTATAGAGTTAGATAATGAAAAACTTACAATTTTAACATCTACGAGTTTAGCTTACGATGATTCATATAAATCTATAATGCAATTGCTCATTGCTCATCTAAATGGAGATTTCTATGAGAAAAAAAATAATACAAAGAAAGTAAAATGATATTATATTCAAATCAAGTTGTTGTGAATTTAGTTGAATTCACTTTACCTTTAAATGTAAAAGAAAATATAGGTAAAGCAATAATAGTAGATATTAATTATGAGTTTTTTGAAGTTTTTAAGCATACAATTAAAACAGAAGAAGTGAGATCATTGATAAAAAAATATCAATTGGATATCAATAATCATTATATTGAAGCAACTATTAATGCTCACTTTTTATTTTATAATTCAGGCGATGAATATTATTGTTTTAGTAAAATAGATAATAATAAAATACATAAACCTATTAGTGAATGGAATTTTATTTTAAAGCATAGTACATTCTGGCGAGAAGATGCTTTTGTGGAGAGCGAGAAGAAAAATGAAGAAATTATAAACTCGATTTATGAAATTCAGGCTTCTTCTAACAACTTTAAATTAGAAGATATTTATTCACATAATCATATCTTACCAGATTTTACAAATTTGTCAAATAGTAAAATCTTTAAAATAAATGAATTTTTATTTGATGAAAAATATAAAGATGAAAAATATATTTTGGATTCTACCTCAAATAATATAAAATTATATCCAAAGGACAATAAATGATAAGAGATAGAAAATTATTTAAAGAAATAATACATGATAGCAGTCAATTAATTGATTGTGAAATAACATCTAAATATCGTGATTGGATTTTTGATAATTATGGTGTTTCATTAGTTACTATGCGCGTATTTGGAGGTGTAGCAAAATGGTTATGTTATATAGAAACATATAATGATAATTTCTTTTATATTGAAAATGATGAAATTCGCACAAGCATTCAATATTATGGAGAAACTGAATTAGAAACAGTTTTACATGTTTCTGAAACTTTAGCACGTTTTAAAAGACATAACATACCATTGAGTAAATTGGATAATGTTAAATATCTTAGAATCTTGCACAATACAGTTTCGCAATATCAAGTAGAAGAATTAAAGCAATATTTATCTTCACGACTAAGAGAATTAAAATACTCTCGAAGATCATTGGATAGAGAACTATCCAATAAAACTGATAAAATTATCCAAAGTCATTTTATTCGAGCTAGAATTTCAGGTGTTGATTTAAGAATTAAATTAGGAAAATTAATTCTTAATTATTTAAATAATAAAATTGAATTATCATCTGATTTTTTAAACATATTTAATTATGAATATATTTATTATATTTTTGATGGTGGAGGAATCGATATTAAATATCAAACTTTAATTAATCGTACATATTCAAAGGTAAAATAAAATGAAACAAGATTTTAGTGAGGTAAATGAATGGTCATTATCAATTTTAAATGCTTGTTCCACAGGAAAAGAATGGTTCATTCAAAACATAGGTAAATTAAATGTATCTGATATACCTAAAATATATGGAGATCATCAACATTATGTTGAGTGGTTAAAATATAATTTTATAAAAAGACAATTTACATGGGATCCATTAAATCGGGAATATATAATTTTTAATCGTTCTAAAAAAACAAGATATAAATATGATAAAAATTTTAATTGTATTCTGTATGATGATGGAAAAGTTAAATTGGATTATACTTATGAAAATAATAAGTTAGTAAGATATTCTAATGGTGGCTACTGGAAAAAATATATTTATGAAAATGATTTGAAGATAAAAACTATTGATTCAGATGGCGATGAAGATCATTATATTTATAAGGACCGTAAGTTAATTGAATATATAGATCATACTGGATTTCATGAATTTTTTATATATGATAATTTTGGAAATTTAATTATATATTTTGATTCTGAAGAAAATTGGGAGGAAATGGAATATGAAAATAATTTAATGGTAACATTTGAAAGTTCAAATGGTAATTGGAAAGAAATGGAGTACGAAGATAATCTTTTAGTTTATGAAAAATTAAACAATGGTGAAATTATAGAAGAGCGCCAATTTATACGAACAGAATCAGATTTTATTCAAATTTTAAATGGAAGAATTGAAATACATGTTAGAAAATAAGGAGAAAATATGCATTTTTATATGATAATATCTATTATATTTGCTTTTATAGCAGGAACATTTAAAGATCACCCAAATGAATATATATTTTACTTTATGTTAATTGTAACTATTTTTCTGTATTTGTATGGATTAATGGAGAAAGAGTAATTTCAAAATCAGAGACAATACTTTATTAAATTATAAAAAGGATATAGCATGAAAAAATTGAAAAAACTAAATCATCCAAACATATATAATTATTTTATGTTGGGTATGATTATACCAGAAAACGAAATGAATGATAAATTATTTAAAGAATTATTGATTTATAATAATTTATTAGAGGAATATGAAGAAGATTATAAATATTATCAGCATTTAATTAGTAACGGCTCAGATTATTCTGAACTATATGAAGCATTAATTTCTAATACTGTTAGTGAATTACGCTTAGATATTCAATTAACTATGGCTAATTTAGATAATGAAGTATATTATTTAATTGGAGCAATAAACGGTTTACCTGATAATATTATGAACTCAATTTTTAAAGTAAATGATTTAAATACTTTAATGCAATTTAAATCAAATATTTCATTAGAGTATGAAATTCATCAAATATTTATCGAACACATGTGTGAGAATTAGTATGTATGTTATATTAGGTTTAATTTATTTAAGCATCGCCTTATATGCAAAAAAAATTCATATGATATGGGATACAAATAGTCAGGATTATCCTGGTTTCATTTCATTAGCTGCTTGGTTATGGCCTATTTCCTTAATATTTATAATACTTCGAAGTATTATAAATGATTTTAAAAGAATTTTAACACTAAAGGATGTGAATTGATTATCGAGTATCAAAATATTTATTTGATAATTTTTATACTTTATATTTATATAAAATTTGTCATAGTATTATATGATTTAGATAAAATTATAGCTTTACATGAATTAGAAAAAAAATATAATCTTTCTCAGCTGTCCAAACAAGAGCATAGAAAGAAAGAGAAAGAGATAAAAGAGAGAAAACTGTTTGATATCATGTTAATGTTTATATTTTGGCCATTTTTAGGGTTATATATAATATATAATGGATTTAAAAGTATAATTTCTATTATAAAAGGAAATAAATGTTTAGTATAGAAAAAATGAATGAAGTTAAAAACTCTATAAATTTAGGTGAGTTTTATGATAAAGAGTATTGTGATTATGCAATATATAGAGCAATTCAAAGAATTCCTTCTTTAATTGACGGTTTTGCGCAAACACAAAGAAAAGTTGTTTATACTATGATTGATAAAAATATGATGAAAAAAACTAAAGTTAGTGATTTAAAATCAATTGTTAGTTTACACACAAAATATCATCATGGTGATCTAAGTATTGAATCAGCAATTACAAATTTGGTTCCCATTTATAAAAACCAAGTCCCATTATTAAAAGAAGATGGTACATATGGTACTCGTAGTGAGAGAGAAGCATCAGCAAGTAGATATATTGAATCAAGATTATATAAGTATTCAAAGCTATTATTCAATGATATAGATAATAGTTTATTTGTAAGCGAGCAATATGTTGAAGGGCAAAAAATAGAACCAGAATTTATGATTCCAATTTTACCATTATTATTAATTAATGGTCAAAGTCAAATTGCAGTAGGATTTGCTAGTGATATACTTCCTAGAAAATTAGAAACTGTTATTAAAACATTTAAAAATATACTTTCTGGTAAACCTTTTAATGTAAATGAAATAAATAAACCATTTTTCCCATTATTTAATGGTGATATTGAACCAAATGCAACTGGTGGTTGGACATTAACTGGTAAGATTACTGATTTAGGAAATGGAAAACTTCATATAACGGAAGTACCACCAAAATATACCAGAATGGCTTATATTAAAATTTTAAATACATTAAAAGAAAATAACGTAATTAAATCATATAGTGAAAATATTGTTGGTGATACTTTTGATATTACGGTAAGATTAAGTGATAAAAATGATCAAAAACTATTATGTGAGACTTGTAAATCTAATTTATTAAAAGTATTTAAATTACAAGAGAATGTATCAGAGAATCTAACTGTGATAGATTCACAAGGCAAGATAAAAAAATTTGAAAATATTGTAGAGATGATACAAGAGTATGCTCATTTTATGATTAGTATTTATACAAAAAGAAAAGAATATTTAATCAATAAATTAAAAAATGATAGTCTAGAAAATAATGAAAAAATTAGATTTATCCATATGATTAATGCTGATCAAATTATAATTAGGAATAGAAAACAATCTGATATTTTCAAAGATCTTGAATATCATAATTTTATTAAAATTGATAATAAATATGATTACCTTTTAAATATGAGAATTTCAACTTTAACACTTGAACGTGTAATTGAATTGGAAAAAATTATAGAAGAAGATAGAAAAAAGATGGAAGAATTAGAAAATACTTCTCCAGCTTTACTTTGGTTAAATGATATTAATGAATTTATGAAAGCTTACAAAAAAGGAGAATAAATGAAGAAATTGGACAATAACGTAATTAAGCAAATTAGTGAGATAGATAAGCGTATCTTAAAATTGGAAAAAGAAAAAGAACTGTTAGAGTTATTGGATCCTTTATTTAAAACATTACAATGTGATCATATATATGTAATGGATCCTTTATCTAATCCTTTCATTTCATTATATATTCATAATTTTGAAATGTTGCAAAAAGCGCTAGAGATTTTACCTCCAAAATTAAATATAAAATATCATGGTAGTTCAAAAAAAGATAAAAATAAAGCTTTTGATTTTGTTTTAGAATTTTATCGAAGCCAATATAAACTACGTTATGTAACAGAAATATTTGGATTTAAATTAGGTGTATGGTTTGATTTAAAGTTTGATGTTGATGATTTATTATCTAAGTTGACAACGACAACTAATACTGTGCGTCAAATACATAGGGAATGTAATATGTCATATGAGGTTTATACTAAGTATTATGAGTTAAATCATTTAGTTTTTGGTGGTTCAGATGGATATGTTTATATATATTATATAGTGAAACCTGATAATTATCAATTATTAGATTTATTTAATATTAAATATAATAAGGAGGAATTAAATGTATTATTTTATAAAGAATCAGAAAATAGTTAAAAGTAGTATAAAACCTTTTAAAGTTCAAGTTTTAAATCGCAATTCAGGTGAAAATTATTCATGGTATTTAGGATCATTTTCAAATGAACATTATATTGAAGAGGTGCAAGTAAATGAGCTATCTGATAATCAAATCAATATAATAAAAAGTGGACAATTAGTTCAAATATTGTAGGAGATAATATGAGTTCAGAAATTATATTTGAGAAAGTAAAAAATAAAAGAACACAAAATAAAATAAAAAAACAAAACACAAAATTAGAGGAGGGTGAACCATGTGATGAATTTGCTCAAGTTTTAACTAAGTACGTTATTGATAATTTACCTAATGTAAAAGCATTGAGTAATTATTGTGATATATATGTTAAAGCAAAATTAGTTAAGGTTAAAATTGTAGTTGAATATTTTGAAGCTTCTCAAGAATTGGTAAATAATTTATTTAATAAATTAGAAGAAGATTTAGAAGATTTAAAAAGTGTGACATATATGTCAGATAAAAAAGAAACAAAATTTATTATTTGGGTATAGGAGCTATTATGAAATTTGATTTGAAAAATATTAAATATGAAAAAGAAAGTGAATTAGAAGATATGATTACATATGTTAAAGGTAATCATTATAAAATTACAATAACAAGTGATCACAAACTTCGAATCAAGATACCTGATACTGCTTCAGATGAAGATGCATCTTCATGGGTAATTAAATGTTTAATAGTGGATTATTTATTAAAAGATACTTACATTTCTTCAACACTAAGAGGCAGAAATAGAGATATAAATCATCCAATAATCGGATTATATAAAGAAATTCGAATAAATAAACGTAAACGTAGAGAATTAGTAATCAGTGCAAAAATAGGTGATTCATATGAATCTAGTTATTTATTAGATAAACGTGATATTCACGATAAATTAGATATTAAAAAATAAAAAGGATTACAATGAAAAGATTAATTAAATATAACTCAATTTTATCATTTGATAAAGTAAGTCGTAACTTAAAAAATCACTGTTCATATCATAACTTACAGGTTCCTACTGTAAATGTTCATTTAACAGAAAAAATTCATGGTACAAATGGTGCAGTTTGTTATAGTGAACCTGATGGTTTTTGGGTCCAATCTCGTGAAAATATAATTACTGTTGAAAAAGATAATGCTGGGTGTGCTTTATTTTGTATGAAAAGAGAAAAACAATGGATGAAATTAATTCATGAATTAGCTGAAGCTTATGATATTGATTTAACACAAAATATTATAAGTATTTACTTTGAATTTGCAGGTGGTAAAATTCAAAGTAATAGTGCATTAACAGGAGTAGAAAAATTAAGTATTATATTTGAACATTTTAAAGTTAGTCCACTTGAACCGATTGTAAAAGATAATAAATTAGTGAGCGTGGATAATCAATCTGCTATTTGGTTACCAACTAAAAATAAATTAGGAGAATGGATTGATTTACCAGAAGATTTAATATATAATATAAATAAAATTGGTGATGTTAAAACATTTATAGTTGATTTCAATAACCCGAAATTATATTTTAATCAACTAAATGAAATTGTTCAAAAAATAGAACAAGAATCAATTGTTGGTAAAAATTTTGATAAAAATAATATAGGTGAAGGAGTAGTAGGTACATTCACATTTAATGATATGTTATATAAATTTAAAGTGAAGGGAGAAAAACATACAAAATCAAAAATAAAGAAATTAAAAGTAGTTGATGAAGAATTTGAAAAAAAGAAAGTTAAATTTGCTGAAAAAGTAGTTACTCCATCTAGATGCGAACAAGGATGGCAAAAAGTTTTTGGTATCGAAAATGAAAAGCATGAACCTAACATTAAAAAAATTGGCGAATTCTTAAAATGGATACATGAAGATATTTTAAAAGAACACTCAGATGATTTAATTGATATGGAATTAGAATATAAAAAAGTAAATTCAACTGTTACTTTTTTAGCAAGAGAATGGTTTTTAGAGCAAATTGAAGAGTATAATTTAAAAGGATAATTGTGGATACTTATACAGACGATCAAATAATTCAAATATTAACAGATATTAATTTTTTACCTGAATATATAATATCACCTAAAATTGAGTATCTTGTTAATGAAATAAATATATCATATTATGATGATTTTATGGGATTTGATATCACACTTAATAATCAAACAATTAATATTATTGCAGATAAATTGGGTATTTCATATGATAAATCACAAAATAAATTAAGGGATAAAATTAATCAAATTTATAGACTGAAATATGGTTTAACCTGCCCAGATTTATTTAATGCTTTAGCTCATGTGAATGATGAATTATTTAAAAGTGATTACATATCTTCTAAATATGATAAACGTTTTTATCCAGTTGAATATATTCAACTGGAAATGTATCATGCTGTATTATATAGTAAAAATCATAATACAGCAATTTCATATTATGATTTAATTATTGATTTTTTAAAACCTATAATTGATAATTCAAACACTGATATATTTTTTAATATATCACAGAATGAATCTTATTATGAAGTTAAAATTATTTCGGATAAATTAGAATTAAATTATTCAAATGTTAATACAAAATGTGATCGTCAATTTTTTTTAAATACTATTGAAATATTTTGTGCTAAACATATCATCAATAAATTAAATTTAAAATTTAAACAAAAATTATTTGATGTTAAACTTGATATTTATGCAGATTTATTTAATTATATTGGGCACACAGCAGATATAAATAAATATATTGTAAAGGATATATCAGAACACAAACAATTTCAAAAAGACACAAAATTAGTTGCAATTGATAATGGAGAAATATTTTGTGTTAAAACATTTGATAATCAATATAATAAATGTTATGATTTTGATTCATTTATTAAAATCATATTAACAGGATTTATTTATTTTAAATTAAAGAAACGAGTCATTATAAAATATCGTAAATTAAGAGAAGGTTATGGATTTATAATATATGAGAACAATAATATTATTTTTAAAAAAATAGTAAAAACAGATGATCTTATAATCGAAACTATTTTACAATATATATCAGATATTTTAGATTTCGAGCAATAGCGCTATTGCCAGTTTTAGAAATATTCTATATTATAGTCTATATATCAGATATTTTAGATTTCGAGCAATAGCGCTATTGCCAGTTTTAGAAATATTCTATATTATAGTCTATATATCAGATATTTTAGATTTCGAGCAATAGCGCTATTGCCAGTTTTAGAAATATTCTATATTATAGTCTATAT
>Ga0256828_1001197_pt1 | contig 16478 bp, 16 predicted proteins | sample CV88metaG_FD_185993 | JGI IMG/M metagenome (GOLD analysis project Ga0256828, IMG submission 185993) | Hydrothermal vent microbial communities from East Pacific Rise, Pacific Ocean - CV88 | ecosystem: Environmental > Aquatic > Marine > Hydrothermal vents | place: Pacific Ocean: East Pacific Rise...
AAATCCAGTGAAACCAGAACCAACAAATCCAGTGAAACCAGAACCGACAAATCCAGTGAAACCAGAACCAACAAATCCAGTGAATCCAGAGCCAGTAAAGGATTGTGAAAAAGGAGAAGGGATGGTTTATGGAAAGGTTATAAATTATTCAGAAAAAGGAGTTCCAAATGTTCTTATAAATATTAATGGATGTAAAACAATATCAGATAATGAAGGAAACTATAAATTTGAAAATATAAAAACATCAGAAAAATCATTTGTAAAATTTACATCAGAAAAATATGCAACAGCATATGTTCCAATAAAAATAGAAAAATTTTATGAAGATACAAATACACCATCAAAAAATTATGTGACTACTTTATTAACTGATTATAGTACAAATCAAGATACACATATTCAATTACCAACATCAATAAATAAAAACGAAACAATTTCATATTTTAGATATAGTAGAGTTAATACAAAAAATGAAAGAAGAAATTTTCCAGGAGAATTTAAAGGTTTTGATGAAAATAATGAAAAAGTATTTTTTGAATCTTTTGGATTAATAGAAATGAGAATGACAGATAAAAATAAGAATAATATTTCTTTACAAGAACCAATGAAATTAATTTTTAATGAGCAACCAACATTAACAGAAAATACTATTCCTTTATGGAAATTTAATGATAAAGAAAAAAAATGGGAATATTATGGAAATGTAGATAGACAAGAAAATGGTAAATTTACAGCAATGGTTGATGATTTTGGGATTTATTCAATGAGTAGACCATTTAAAGAACCTACGGGAATGTATATAGGAAGAATCATTTATAAAGATGAATCTCCAGCAAAGGATTTAAGAGTTCATTTAACTGGTAAAAATTGGATATCAACAGCATTAACAACAGATGAAAATGGAGAATTTGAAATTGAAGTTAAAGCAAATACAGATTTCTCAATATATGCATTTACATATAAAGATAATTATATAGCTGAATATAGTGGTCCAAAATTAACTAATGTAGAGCCAGGAGAAATAGTAGATGATAGAACATAAAAGTTCTATCATAAGAAATCAATTTTCAATATTTAAAATCTCATATTCAAAATCATTTATATTAATATAATCACCAATTTCTTTCATCATTAATTTAGAACCTAATGGAGAGATGTTAGATATACATAAACATTTTGTAATCTTTTGAATATAAATAAGTTCATAAGTCCCAACTATTTTTAAACAAAGTTCTTCTTCATTATTGTTCTTATCAATCTTAAGAACATTTACAACACTTCCAAAAAGAATTTTACTTTTATTATTTCTTTTTGAAATATCTACAGCAGTAGTTTTATTTAAAATAAAATCAATTCTATATAGTTGTTTATCTATATTTCTAATATTTTCTTTAGCTGAAATATATTCAGCATTTTCACTTCTATCACCTTGTTGAGCAGCAATTTGTTTTTCTTTAACCCAATATTCTTTATCTTTCTTCAATTTAGAAAATATACGAATGATTTCATCATATCCATCAAGAGTAATTATGTCTTTTTTCATTTTTTTCCTTTATAAAATAAATTATACAAGATTTTTTCTTATATAATGCTTAATATTTCAAAGTAACTATTAAGTAACTGTTTGTATGTATAATTATTAACTTTATGAAACAATATTAATAATAAATATTATGAAATGTAAATTGATGTTTTTTTAAGGTATACTACTATATAAATTAATGGAGGAATAAAATGAAAAAAGGTATTTTTTTTAGTTTAGCAGCAATAAGTGTATTATCAATAGTGGGATGTTCTACAGATGATATTAAAGAAAAAATAGAAGAAGAGGTTGGAAAAGCAACTTATGTTGATTCAGCAGTAGAAGGTGTAAAATATGTTTGCGGAACACAAACAGGTTTTACAAATGAAAATGGAGAATTTAAGTTTGAAAAAGGAGCTTCGTGTACATTTTATTTAGATGATATAAAAATCAAAGAAATATTAAAAGAAAATTTAAAAGATGGAAAAGAATTCTTAGAAGTAGATTTAAAAGTAGCTAAATTATTACAAACATTAGATGCTGATGGAGACCCTTCAAATGGGATTACAATAGATAAAGAACTTGTTCAAGCAATGATTGATGAAGGAATTACAAAAATTCCAGAAACAGATGCAGAAATCGAAAAATTTAAAAATGTTATGAAAGCTCATGAAGTTGAAGTAAAAACAGATGCAGATACAAAATCTCATTTAATAAAAACAGCAATTTTAGGGAAAACATTATATCAACACTGTAAAGATGATACTGGTGAATGGATTTCTGAAATAACATTTAATACAGATGGAACAATTTCTATAAACGATAATGGAGAAGTAGAAACTTTAAAATTTAAAATAGAAGATGGTTTCTTGTTTACAATGGAAGATTTAAATCCTTTTGAAAAAAAAGAAGTAACAATAAAAGAAAATTTAGTTTCTTTTGGATTGGATAAAGATGATATATTTTATTTTTCCAAAACTGATGCTTTAATATCTGATGCAGTTGATTGCAGTAAAGATAAAATAACAATGAATAAAATAATAGAAGCTTTTTCTGGACAAACATATTATACTGCTGATAAAGATGGATTTGTTGAAAAAATGAATTTTTCAAAAGATTTAACATCAAGTTCTTGGCAAGAATTAGTAGGTGGAAATGAAACGGGAACAGTAAACATTTCAATTAATCAAAATGATTTGACATTTATAATTACAGAAGGAAATGAAGAATTCCTTTTAAAAGTAGAAAGTATTCATGATAATTATGTTGAGGTAAAAGTAAATGATATTAAGGAAATCTTTTATAAAAATGAAAAAGAAGCCTTAGAAAAAGGTTCTGAAAATTTTAAGAAAAGATTTGAAGAAAAGTCTTTTTACACAGGAGAAATGAATAAAACATTAGAAGAGATAATTATCTCTAATAAATTTAATACAATGGAATGGAAACAAATTATTGGTGGTTCAGAAGAAATGAGTGGAACTGTATCTTTAACTGTTGAAAATAATAACTATGTAGTTTCTTTTGAATCAAATAAAGATGTTATCGAAATTGAATTTACGTCTATAGATGAAGAAAAAAACTTTGAGATTTCAATAGATGGAGAAGATGAAAAACTATTCTTTGATAAAGAAGAAGCAAAAAAATATTATAATTTAATATAATTATAAAATCTCCGATTTATTTATCGGAGATAAATAAAAACATTTTTTATTATTAAAAATAAAAAAATGAAATTAAATTTATTTTCATATGTTGAAAAGAGAGATAGAATACCCGAAGGTATTCTAAACTTTAAATAACTACTGTTGCTATAATAAGAGCAATAGCTATCTTTAACGAAACAATCATGAATATTGCAGCATAATTATCTTCTTGAATCTCTTTTTCAATTTTACTTGTAGGTAGAAAAAGATTATCAATAACTTTATTTGCAAATAACAGAAGCATAAGAATACCTACTACTGCTGAAACAAAAAAGCTTTGAATATCAGATTCCCAGGAAACAAATTCTCCACAAATTGCTGTTTTTAGAATAATAGCATAAGCTATCATTATTCCACTAACAATTAATCCTGCAGAAATATTTCCTGAATAGATTTTATTAAAAATATCTTTATTAAGATATCCATATATTTTTCCTATTCCAAAAAGCATAATTTGTCCAAGAATAAAAAAGACAATACCACTAATAAATGGACCATCTTCTCCTTTGAAAGATGCATATGCTATAAGTCCTGTTGAAATATAAAGACCAGCTTCAACTAATCCAACAGAAATATTCCCTTTCTTTAATTCAATTGTATTATCAATTGCTTTAAGAACGATTTTATCTGCCGACCACATTGCCATAAACAGAAACATTAAAATTAATGAACCATTTAATGTTTGATGGATTATACTTTGAAGTAATCCTTCTGTAGGTAGGATGGATGCCGTCATAGCAATTGCTATTCCGAAATAAAATCCTCCTCTTCTTAATGCAATAGCGAAATTATCTTCTTTTTCTATTGTTATGTCAGCATCATAATGCTTTTTTGTCAGTTTATCCAAAATGACTTTCCCAATAAATATCATTGAAAACGTCAAAACAGCAAAAATTATCATCGTTAAGAAATTATAGAGCATTTAAGCCCTCCTTTTATTTTTTTTATTTATATATAGAAAGAATTTGTTTTAAAACAGAATTACTTTCCACCACCACCAGGACCACGACCACGAGAACCACGACCTGTACTTCTTACTGAACCTCTTGATACTCTTGAACTTCTTGATGTTCTTATTCTGCTTCTCATGGAAGAAGGTCTGATTCTTTTAATTCCACGAGTTCCAAATGTTCCATATGAATGATTTCTCCCATAATATCCAGTATGTCTATTTGAATTCCTATACCTTCTATAATGGTCATAATCAGAATGATAATAATGGTGATTATTTCCTCCTGATAAGAAAGAATATATTCCATAATAATGCCAGAAACTATGTCCATGATGCGGAGAAGAAGTATTTGTATCTTCTCTCCATTCACCATATTTTTTATTTCCAACAAATGCCATTCCAGCAGGAGTAGCATCTTTTATCGTATCTGTTTCATAGAAACCATATGGTTTTGTTATGATACTCATATTAAGATTATCATAATTTTCCTCATAGATTCTTTCATCAACTTCAATCCAATCAGTTTCTTTTTTTACACCATTTTTGACAATAATGTATTTGTGAAAATATTTTATTGGAGTATCAGCAATCCATACTTCAGAAGTATCATCGCCTCTTGCTAAAAGTTGTTCTTTTTTTATTCTAAGAGCATTCCAATCAGAAGAAGGAATATTCAGTTTTAATCCTGAAAAAATTCCTTTACCATAAGTTGCTATTGTTCCATTATTATTACCCAATCTTTCATAAATTGATTTAGTAACTTTTGACGGAGTTAGCTTTCTAGTATGTTCTGTTGGACCATCATAATAATCATCCCAAGAAGTTACACCTACTTGAATATAAAAATCTTCTCTCATATCAGAAAGAATCTTTGTATAAGAAGTATTTACTTCTTGAATTTTTTTATGAACTCTTTTATTTTGAATATCAATCTCTTTTTTCAATTCTTTAATCTCTTTTGACGATTTAAGGAAAAGACTAATATTCATTTCATTCTCTTTTTTATTTTCAGATTGAACTACTTTTAGAAGTTCTTCTGTTTTTTTTGCTTTATTTTTAGCAACTTTAATTTCTTTGTTTAAATCATCTTTTTTATTTGATGTATTTTCATTAGAAATAAGCTGCTCCTCAATAAAAGATACGATATCATTTGATTTCTTCAAAATATATGAAAAAGTTTCTTCAGATTCATTTGTAATCTTTTTTGAGTTATCTAAAGCTTTTTTAAGTTCTTGTAATCTTTTCATAGGTGAAGAAGCAAGACTAGAAGAATTTCTCATAGAGTAATCAATAACTCTCATTTTAGCAAGAGCTGATGCTCTTGAATCTTCTTCATCTTTTTTAATTAAAGCTTGAAGACTTTTATTTGTCTTCTTTGCTTTTTTTAATTCTTCTTTTGCCTTTTTAAATTGTTCTTTCAGTTTTTCTGATTGAACATATATATTCAAAGAAGAAGACAATTGAGAATTATCAAATTCTTTTTCAAGCTTTTGAATTCTTTTTTCAAGATTTGGAAGATTTTTATTATATCTTTCCCCTGCTTTCTCAATATCTTCTCCAATACCACAACCAACTAACATAAATGCAGCTATTGCTGCAAAGATGATTTTTTTCATAATTTCCCTTTTTAATAAAAAATATATTAATGAGATAAACTCATAGTGCTAAGATTTCAATTGATGATTCAGGGATTTCTTTCGAAAGCCATGCTTCATAATCATAACCTTTCTTATCACTTCCCCATTCTTCAATGGTAAGAAGTGTTCCATCTTCAGCTTCAAAGTCATAGAAATAAACTTTTTCCTTCTTGTCTGAATTTTCTCTTGAGAATTTGGCTTTATAATCATCTTCATAGTAATATATTTTACCATTTACTTTGATTTGACCTTCTTCATCTTCTGACATATCTTCTATATCATCTATTGAAACACCAAGATTTCTCATCTTAATTTCTGTCTCTGAGAGAGTAACTACAAGGTAATCATCTTCTTCAACTTCAATAAATGAAACTTTAAGAGTCATAACATTAATCAGTTTATACTCTTTCCATTCACCACCCTTTTCAGTATATGTATAAACATCTTCAACATAAAGGACATCATTTCCTAATTTAATATAAGAACCTTTCTTAAGATTTTTAATAGAAAGTTTATGTCTCTCTTTTAGATTGACAATATTTAAACCTCTAATTAGGTCGAATTTTTTTGATGTATTAATTTTAAATATGTTCATTATACTTCTCCTTGGTCAAATTTTTGGAACATTGCATTAATCAATTTTCCAGTTTTCTCAAAATCTTGAACTGATGATTCTGATAAGCTTTCTTCAATCAAAGAAACTTCTGTATTCAATCTTTCTAAATCAGCAATTACTTTTGAGTGCTGTTCTTTTTGCTCTGAATCTGATAGCTTTGTATAGCCATAGACAAGTTCAGGAAGATATTTATCAATAATTCTACCGAACATTACTGATGATTCTGAAAAGTTTTTACTCTTGCTCATTTCTTCAGTAATATTTCTAATTGAATCAATGGTTGATTCAAGAACGGTTAGAACTTCTTTGTTTTCAACTTTTTCCCTTGCAGTTAGGTTGATAACAAGTAATTTTTCTATACCGTCTTGATAAGAGGCATAATCCTTCTGCTCTCTTGTTTGTGGAACAGATACTTCTGTTTCATTTTCTCCTGTATTCTTATTTCTAAGAACAAAAAAGATACCAACCCCAATAACTACTAATCCAATAACAATTAAAATAGTTGTCATTCTTAAGCTCCTTTACTTTCTGTGCTTACATTTAGAAGATTTAACTCTTCACCTTTACCAATTTTTTCGATTTTTTGATCTACTGCTAATGTCAATTTATTTAAATTACCAATAGCTTCTTTCATTTCTGGAAGAGCTTTGATTTTAAATGATTCTACATCTTCAATAGCTTCAATTGTATCTGAAATTGCTGCTTGTAGTTTTTCAACATTAAGCATGGCTCCTGCTGCTTGCTTTTGAATATCTGCTCCTTGTGTTTTTAACAAGTTTGCATTAGCTGCAATCAAATCAGATGTTCCTTCATTTACAGCATTTGTAGTATCAAGAACCTTCTTTTGATTAGCTAATCCTACAGCAAGAGTAGCTCCAATAGATAATGCTGACATTGTCACATTTTGAACTCTATTTACTGAACGAATCAATTCATCGTTATTTTTGACAAGAATATCCAAAGCGATTACTCCTTGTTGAGTTACAATTTGTGTTTGCTGAAGATCTTGTATCTGTTGCTTTATTCTGAAAGATACTTCTTCTTGAAGAAATTTTTTCTTTTCAGACTCTTCCATAATAAGAAGTTCTTCATCAATTTTTTTATCAATCTCCAAGAGAGTATCTAATTTCTCTTTAAGATTATTAGCAGCATCAATATATCTCTGCTTATCATCTTTAAAGATAACATTATCTTCTTTTAGTTGCACTTTTCCAACTTCAAGACTTCTGTTAATTGCTTGAATTACAGTATCTGCTGTTTGAAACTTAGCAACATACTTACCAATTGCAGTATTTCCAGTAAATTTGTTAATCATTCTAACAAACCACCCAGGCTGTAAATCAAATTTACCTGGACTTACTGCCTCAACTTCTGATTTCATCTTAATTAGATTATCAGTAATAATAGATGTCTCTGGATTACTAATGTTTTTCAATGGTGTTTTTAAACTTTTTGAAAGAGTTTGAAGTTCCTTCATTTCTGAAGAACCAATTGCCGAAATAATATCAGCTGTTTTCCCAGAATCCTTTTTTGATACTAATGTATCTAGAAAATTTGTTGCTTTCTTCTCTACTGCTACTGTTTTTTTCATTTTTATTTTCCTTTTTAATTTTTTTTATTTTACTATATTTAAACTTAAAATTAAGTTAGAGCTATGTTTATTTAAAAAATTAAATTTTACATTTTTTCTCCTTTTAATGTAAGTTTTAATATGTTAACCATGAATTGTTATTATAAATATCTAACAATTTAGGATGTAGCACTTCATTAATTTCTTTTCGATCAGTATCTAAGACACCTTTACCAAAGACAAATGAAGCTTTCATTAATTCAGGAGTGATATACGAAGTTTCAATATCAAATGCTTTCACATTATTAAATCTTTTCATAACATCTTCCTTTGTATCATTGTTTTTCCAACCAACAAAATATCCCCAATCTCCAAAAGAAGGAACATTAATATGATATGGTAAGATATTTAATCCTGCCGCACTTAATGTTCTTCCAATACAAAGAAAAGCTTCTTTTGCATGGTATGGAGAAGTTGATTGAATTACAAACATTCCATCTTTAGCTAAAACTTTTTTCAAAGACATATAAAATTGTTTTGAATATAATTTCACTAATTCAGGATTTGAAGGATCAGGAAGGTCAATAACAATAATGTCCCAAGTTTTACCTTTAAGACTATGAAGAAACTTTTCTGCATCAATATTGATAACATCAATCATTGCATAAGTTTCATTCTTATCATTCTTTAATTCCTTAACCTCTTCAGAACCAATACCTTCTGCTTCAACAAAATTCAAATGGCCAAAAGAACCTTTGTTCAATTTTCTTAAAATTGGATTTTTAGCAGCAAGTTCATCAAGCTCTTTATCTAAATCAATAAGAGTGATGTTAGAATCCTTATATTTCAAAAGTTCTCTTGCTGCCATTCCGTCTCCACCACCAATAATTAAAACATTTTTTCTAACTTTTGAAACTGCCATTACTGGATGAATCAAAAAATCATGATAAATGTTCTCATCAAGTGATGAAAATTGAATATTTCCATTAATAAAAAGATCTACTTGTGGTTCACCATCTTTGCTCAATTTTTTATTTTGAGTTACTACTAAATGTTGATACTTTGTAGTCGTTGAAAGAATAATTGGATCTTTGTACATTTTCTGTTCAAGAGAAACATTCCATTTTCTATTATTTAAGTAGCCATAAAATAAAGCTCCAAATACAACAGTAAAAATAAGAATATATTTAATCAAAGAAATTTTTGTATTATCTTTAGTTAATTCTCTTAACTCTTTTTTCTCCCAAGAAGCATCTTGATTTAAGACTTCAATCATCTTTATTTTGTCTTGTAGTTCAGATTGCTCTTTTTCAAAAGCGAATTCTTCTAACTCTTCTTTATTGAAATAATAATACAAAAATGTAATTACAGCAACAGAAAAATTAGCTCCACTAACAATAAAAGATGTTTCAGTAAAAGGAAATGCTGATAGTAAATAATATACCCACAACAATGTTCCTATAAATGCTCCTAAATAATCTAAAGAAAAAATTAAAGAAAGATTTCCTTTAAGATTTGGAACATATCTTTCTAAAATTCTAATCATAAGAGGAATTTCAAATCCAATCATAAAACCAAGAGAAAAGATAATTCCATTTAGAAGAATTGTAAATTCTCCATCTACATAAGCAAAAGCCATATAGATTAAAATTGGAGAAAATCCACCAACTAATGCTAATATCATTTCTAAACGAAGAAATTTGAGCATAAGTGATTTATTAGAAACATGTTGTTGAGTCATTGCACCAACACCTGTTCCAAACAGCATAATCCCTATGGTAAGTGCCATTTGAACAAATGAACTTCCCAAAATCATAGAACTTAATGATCCTAAAATAAATTCATTCACTAATGAAGCTCCTCCACTTAGCATTATGCTAAGACCTAATAAAGAGGTCAAACCTCTAAATTTTTTTTCAGTCATATTTTACTCCTTATGACAGGTTAAAAAAACTATTTGTTACGATAGCTCTATTTTCGTTGGGATAAACATGAATTGTTTCCAACTCAATTTTTCCATCTTTTTCTTTAAAAATAAGTGCTGTTATTGCACTTTCCTTCATCTCTTTACTCATTCCAAATTCAAAAATAAGAATATTCTCATCTTGAAATCTTTGAATAATCTCTTTTCCTTTATCTATATTAAAGATATATGACTTAAATTCATAATCAAAAACTTTTGTTTTGACTTCTTTTAATTCATCTCCAATATATTGATTTGCTCCTGCAATATCTACACAAGCAAAAACCTCAGAAAAAATCAAATCTTTTCCTTTTTTAAAAGAGATAAAATGTGACGCACCAATAATAGCAAGCTCAACATCATAGTCTTTTATTTTAAACTCTTTGTTTTTCACAACTAAGAGCTCCTCTTTGTTAAATGAACCTCTAAAAAGATTCAATCTTAATGCATCAATAGATACATCTGAAAATGGTAATTCCATTTTGTCTTCCTTTTTTTAATTTTAATAGGACAAACCTAATTTTTTGTTATAAGAATAGAATTCTAAATAATCTAACTTTAAGTCAAATTTTTGTATAATATATTATAAATAAAAAAGGATTGATATGTATCAAATTTTAATTTTAAGTATAGCTTTATTTTTTTCAGGTTGTTCAGAATATAAAAAAGAAAATACCTTTGAAAAAGTAAAATCTTTTTCTGTTAATAAAGACTTTGAACCTTCTGGAATTACATTTTGTAAAAATACTTTATTTTCAGTTAGCGATGAAGGAACATTAATGTCTATTAATAAAAACAATGTTATTAAATATTATAAGATTAAAGATGAAGGTGATTATGAAGGTATTACCTGCCATAAAGATAAACTATATCTTGCTGAAGAAGGTAAAGATAATATTATTGAAATTAACCTTCAAGGCAAAATTCTTAATGAATTTAATATAGATAGAAAATATAATGGAGAAAAAGTTATTTCTAAAAAAGGAAACGGATTAGAATCACTTGCATTTTTTAAAGAAGATATTGATAATTTATATTTCTTCACAAGTAATCAATCTAATGAATTTTCAGGAAATGATAAATCTGCTATTATGGTAATTAAAATAAATAAAAACTCTAAAAAAGCAAAAATTAACAAATATTTTCCTTTAAAAATTAAAGATATATCAGGAATTCTTTATCAAGATGGTTTAGTTTATTTTATTTCAGATAAAAAAGATAAATTATATTTAGCTGATGAAAATCTAAATATTTTTAAAGAATATAATTTATTTGGAGATGCTCAAGAAGGTATTTTTATAAAAGATAATAATATTTATATTGCTGATGATGAAGGATTTATTTTAAAAGCAAAAATTAAAAAAAGTTTATATTAACTATTTTTAATTTTTATTGAGAATGAATAAACTACTCCGACCCAAGGGTGCTGGGAATTACGGTGTAGATTAAAAAAGGAATATTATGAAATTTAAAAAGAAAGTAAGTAAATATCATACTACTGATTTTTGGTATGATTTATTTGAAGGAGGTTATTTAAAACCAAAAAAAATAGTTAAAAAAGAAAGTCAAGAAGAAATTGAAAAAGCAATTTCTATTCTTAAAAAATATAAAAAAGAATTGATTGAAAATGGAGTTGTAGAAGAAATTTAATTTTCTTCTCCTGAGATAGTAATCCTATTCCTTCCATTCTCTTTTGAATAATAAAGAGCCTCATCTGCTTTTTTAATAGCTTCATTAAAAGGTGTTTTTTCATCATAGTAAAGAATACCAAAACTCATTGTAAATTTTATTGTATGTTCCTCTATATTTAAAATATTTTCTTCAACTTCTTTTCTTAATGTGTCTAATCTATTATAAATTGCCTTTCTTATTTCTTCTGTTAACTCTCCTTCTTGTCTCATAAAAATAATAAATTCTTCACCACCATATCTAACAATATAATCTTTTGAATCTTTAAAACTTGATTTTAATTTTTTACCTACTATCTCTAAAACTCTATCACCTACATCATGACCATATGTATCATTAACTCTTTTAAAATGATCTATATCACAAAAAACAACATGATACTTATCTTTTCCAATTTTTACCATTTTTTCAATTTCACCAAGAAATTTTCTATTTCTTAATTTTGTTAATGGGTCTTCAAAAGTTTTTTTATAATTTTCCTTATATGTAGATATTAAATAGATTATATTTAATATTAAAGATAATAATAAAAATATCCATAATATAATTTCTTTTATTTCCATAATTTTTACCATTTATTTTGAAAGATTATAATCTATAAAGAAACTTAAAAGTCAATTATTAGAATTATATTTAATAATAATTTGAAAATCAATTTTTATGATAAACTTCTTTAAATTTATGGAATAAAAATATGGGATTTTTTTTAAATAGCTTACCTTACATATCTATTTTTTCACTGACTGCTTTAGTTTTTGTAGGATTACCTTTAGAATTTGTTAAACATTATACAGTAGTAGAAACAGGAATGATTCTTTCTTCTTTTTATGTAGGTATTATGTTGGCTCCATTTTTATTTTATAGAGTTGTTATTGGATATATTACTACACGAATATCAATTATAATGAATATTACAGCTTTAACTACTCTTTTTATATCTTTATATTTAGAACATGGATTATTTTTATCTATGTTTTCTTTATTTTTATTAGGAATAGGTAAAAATGTTATTTTAACTTATTATGATTCTAAAGTAATTGATAAAAATTATAATAGATATAGAGCTATAGGCTCTGTTGCTTTTGTTTTAACAGCATTAGGTGTAGGTTTAAAATATATAGAATTAAATACTTTAGGAATTATATTAGCTATTATTTTCTTTATGAATTATTTCTCTATTGTTTATGTAAAAGGAGAAAATTTAATAATTACAAGTAGAAACTTTTTTTCTTTAACAAATTTAAATGAAGCTAAGTTTTTTTGGTTATCTATATTTTTTCATAGAATAGGAATGGGTATATTCTTATCATTTGCTGGTATTTTTATAGTATATACTTTAGGATATACAGAGTTTGACTTTTCTTTAATGTGGGGTTTTGCTGCTACATTAGAAGGTTTGGTTTTAGCATTTTATGTAAAGATTTTATCTATAAATACTTTTATTACTTTATCTTTAATAGCTACAATGATAAGATTTTTATTAATTTATTTATTTCCTGAATTATATTTTATTTTATTTGTTTCTCAATCATTACATGTATTTTCTTATGCAATATATCATTTAAATATATTAGAAACAATAAATATTACATTTAAAGAAAGAACGCCTATAAATATTAAAATATATCATTCAATATCAGAAGGATTATCTTTATTTTTAGGAAGTTTAATAGGAGTATATATTTCTCACTCTCAAAATTTCTTTTTAATATTAAGTGTATTTAGTTTATTTAGTTTAATTTTATTTAAAATTTCTATTTCTAAAAAAGAAATAAATGTTTTGAGATAATATAAAAATAAGATATAATAAACAAAAAGGGAAAATAATGGGTTTTAATAAATTAAAGAAAAAATATATTGAGGAGAAAATATCTAAAAAATTAGGAAATGGAATTTATTCTGTAAATGATAAATATTATTATTGTAAATTTAAAGAAACTGATAAATATAATGAAGATAGATATATATTTCAAACATTTCAATTAGAAAAATTCTTAAAAGATTTAGATAAAGAAAAAGAAGTTAATTTAGAAAAGTATATTGATACTTTTAAATTAGAAGTCATTGAAGATTCTACTTATAATATAAAAAAAATTATTTTTAAAAAATAAATTTATATTATATAAATATCATCATCTATATAAATATTTCCACTATAAATAACTTTGAAAAAAAGACCTCTATCATTTTTTATTAATTTTGGTAATTTTGAATCTATTTTTGATAAATGAGTACATAAAGTACAATTTTGAGTTATTTTCAAAAGAACATCTCCTATTTTCAAAATAGTTTCTTTTGGTAATAAGTATATATCAAAATCAACTAAAATATTTTCATTCAACTCACCTAATGATATTTCTATATTCTTTTGTTCTATTTTTTCATATGTTTTGATTGATGTAATTAATATAGACCGATTTATATCCTTATCATAATGTTTATCTTTGAGAATGCCCTTTTTATCAATAGATAAATAATCTTTTTCTATAATTTCAGAATCCTTATTTTTTAAATATAATTTTTTTATTTTCCCTAATTTTTTCATAATATTTCCTTTCACTTCATAGTTTATCATAAATTTATAATATAAGAAATATTTTTTTTTATAAAATTATTATATTTATTGACATTTTTATTTATAAAATAATATAATAAAAAAAGTTTTTTATTAAAAAAAAAATAAAGAGGGAAAAATATGAATATAAAAGAGTCAAGTAGAAGAGATTTTTTTAAAAAAACAATGGCTTATTCAGTAAGTGCATTAACAGCTTCAAATATATTATCTCCAATAAAAATTAAGGCAGATGACCCTGTAATTTTAGAAAAACAACCATGGAGTCAAATTTGGGGAGACCCTGTAACTAAAAATTTATATGGTTTACCATCTCCATATGAAAGTAATGTTATTAGAAGAACAACGCCTTTATTGTCTTCAGGGAATATGAGAGCTTCAATTGCCGTTACTCCTCTTCAAGATATTACAGGTATTATTACTCCAAATGGATTATTTTTTAATAGATGTCATGGAGGAACTCCTGAAATAGATCCTAATAAATATAGATTGATGATACATGGATTAGTAGAAAAAACTCTTATATTGACTTTAGATGAATTAAAAAAATATCCTAATGTTAGTAGAATTCATTTTATTGAATGTCCTGCAAATAGTGGTCCAGAATGGAGAGGTCCTCAATTTCCTTCACTTCAATTTTCAAAAGGATTTATGTCTTGTGCTGAATGGACAGGTGTTTATTTAAAAGATATTTTAAAAGATTTAGGAGTTAAAAAAGAAGCTAAATGGATGTTAGCTGAAGGAATGGATAGTTCTCATATGGGAAGAACTGTTCCTATAGATAAAGTTTTTGATGATGCTATGATTGTATGGGGTCAAAATGGAGAAGCTTTACGTCCTGAACAAGGTTATCCTGTAAGATTGTTACTTCCTGGATGGGAAGGTAATTTAATGGTTAAATGGTTAGGTAGATTAGAATTTACAAAAGAACCATTTTATGCAAAAGAAGAAACAGCAAAATATACTGCTTTAACTAAAAAAAATGGAAAAGCTATTCATCATTTTTATGCTAATGAAGTTAATTCAGTAATAACTTATCCTTGTCCTGAAAAACCTTGGACAGATCTTAAAAAAGGAGATTTTATTGAAATAGAAGGTTTAGCTTGGTCAGGAATGGGAACAATTAAAGGTGTAGATATTTCTTTTGATGGAGGTAGAAACTGGAAAAAAGCCAGTCTTAAAGGATTAGTTTTACCACAAGCTTGGACAAGATTTTCATATATTTATAAATATGAAGGGAAACCATTATTTTTATCAAGTAGAGCTAGAGATGATGCTGGATTCGTTCAACCTTCAGTAAAACAAGAAAGAGATGTTTTAGGTGTTGAAGGTGTTTATCATAGAAATGGAATTCATACTTGGGAAATAACTGAAAATGGGGAGGTAAAAAATGTTCAAATCCTATCATAAAATATTTATTGGTCTAATAGTTTTAAGTTCTATATCTTTTTCATCTAATTCTGTTTCAAGAACTTATGAAAATGGTAAAAAAGTAATAGATGGAGGTGTAACATATCCTTTAAAAAAAGGAAAAAGGTCTCTATATTATATAAATACTCAAAAAGATTTACAAAAAATAAAATTTGGAAGAGAAGCTACAAAAAATGAAATAAAAGCTTGGGATATTGATGTTATGCCAGATGGAACAGGCTTACCAGAAGGAAAAGGTTCTGTTGAAGAGGGAGATGAAATTTATGAAACAAAATGTGCTTCTTGTCATTTTGACTTTGGAACTGGAGGAAATGGATATCCTGCTTTACAAGAAGGAAATGCATATGAAGGACAAAAAACATTAAAAAATCAAAGACTTAATCCTAATGATGAAGGACCTATTAGAAATTTTGGAACATATTGGCCACGAGCCAGTACTTTATGGTGGTATATAAAAACAGGTATGCCTCATACAAAAACAATGACATTAACGAATGATGAAGTTTATGCTTTAGTAGCTTATATTTTATCAATAAACGAAATAAATATTGACGGTGAAGAATTAGATGATGATTATATTTTAGACAGAACAAAATTTTTAAAAATTAAAATGCCAAATAAAGATGGATTTATTCCTAAAATTGATGGTAAATATGGTTTAGAAAATGTAAGAAAATTTTATAATAATCCTAAAAATTTTGGTGGAAATAAAAAAAGATGTATGAAAAATTGTTTTAAAGGAGAAATAAAGGTAGCTAGAATAGTAGGAAATGGAATTAATGATTTTTCTCCACCATTATCAAGTAAAAAAGAAAAACAAAAA
>Ga0256828_1001198_pt1 | contig 16470 bp, 13 predicted proteins | sample CV88metaG_FD_185993 | JGI IMG/M metagenome (GOLD analysis project Ga0256828, IMG submission 185993) | Hydrothermal vent microbial communities from East Pacific Rise, Pacific Ocean - CV88 | ecosystem: Environmental > Aquatic > Marine > Hydrothermal vents | place: Pacific Ocean: East Pacific Rise...
TTTTGCATCTGAAGTAGAGATGTCAAACAACCTTGCAATGGTTGAGAAATCCTATGTTGGTGTAAGTTGTTCAGAAGTTACGGCAATGATTTTTGAACATTGGGGTTTTGATGATGAGTTTATAAACATCATCAGATATGCAGACAATCCGTCCGCCGCACCACAAGAGATAAGAGAATACTCTTTGGCATTGAATATTGTTAAAACAATTGTTCCTCTAAACAAACCACTCTCGGAGATATCTATAAACTTTGGTCTTAAAAAAGCACATGATGCAGGGTATAATCATGAGGTTTTAGAAGACAGTGTTGATGATATTTTAGATATTTTATAAGTGTATTTATGAGTAAGACAGTTACCATTATAGATACTTTTGGCTTTTTTTTTCGTGCTTTTTATGCACTTCCCCAACATCTCAAAACAAAAGACGGTTTTCCAACCGGTCTTTTGACAGGGTTTACAAACTTTATCTCAACACTTCAAAAACAACACGATAGTGACTATATTGTATTTGCCATAGATACAAAGGGTGATACATTTAGAAACAAGATAGATCCAAACTACAAAGCAAATCGTAAATCTCCGCCCGAAGAACTTACCATGCAACTGCCAATAGCGATAGAATGGATAGACAAAATGGGTTACAAAACTCTTGGTCTTGAGGGGTTTGAAGCTGATGACATCATAGCAACAGTTACAAAGTTTGCAAAAGAGAGAGGCTACAATGTTCGTGTTGTATCGCACGACAAAGACCTTTATCAACTCATAGACGACGGCAAGGTGGTTATAGTTGATGCTATAAAGAAAAAAACTATGGATGAAGTTGCATGTTTTGAGAAATACGGTGTAACTCCAAAACAGTTTACAGATTATCAGTCTATACTTGGTGATTCAGCCGATAATGTTCCCGGGGTGAAAGGTATCGGCAAAGTTGGTGCTGAGAAACTTTTAAAAGAGTATGGTACTTTAGACAATATTTATGCCAATATAGATGAGATAAAGGGTGCAACCCAAAAAAAACTCATAGCAGCAAAAGATGATGCATATATGTCCAAAAAACTTGTAACTCTCAGAGATGATGTGTTTGAGGAGTTTGATTTTCAAGAGTATAAAATGGATGTAGAACATCCGTTTTTGAATATCTATGATGAGCTTGTAAAGTATGAGCAAAATGCAATCATAAGAGTGCTTCATGCCAAAAATATGGTAGATGAAACACAAAAAGAAAAAGCTGTACAAAAAGTTGCTCAAGATATAGATGAAAATAAAAAACTCTCATTTAAAGCAACTCTTATTACCGATGCAAAAGAGTTAAACAAAATTTTAAATACCATAGAGAGCGGATCTGTAATAGCCTTTGATACAGAGACAACAGGGCTTGATTATGAGCATGACAAACTTGTGGGTTTTAGTTTTTGTTTTGATGAGAGAGAGGCTTTTTATGTACCTTTTGACCATTTTTATCTGGGGATACCGCCACAAATATCCAAAGAGGATGCAAAAAGTGCAATAAGGAAGATATTTACATACAATGTGGTTGGGCATAATATCAAGTTTGATCTGCATTTTGTCAGTAGATTTCTGGGTGAGAGTGAGCTGGATATATATGGTGATACCATGATACTCGGATGGCTTGTAAATCCTGAGAGTGCATTGTCTTTGGACAAGTTGTCTCAAAAACTTCTAAATCACAAGATGATATCTTTTAAAGAGAGTGTAAAAAAAGGTCAGACTTTTGCTGATGTTGAGTTGGAGATGGCTTGTGATTATGCGGCTGAAGATGCTTTTGTTACTCTAAAACTTTACTCGTTGTTTCTTCAAAAGCTAAAACTCCAAAATGCTTCACACCTTATAGATGAAGCAAGGGATGTTGAGATCCCTTTTGTTCATACGCTTTTGGATATGGAAAATGCAGGTATAGAAGTGGATGGGGAGTATTTGAGAATATTTTTGGATGAGGTTAAAGATACACTGAGTAATTTAACATCAGATATATACAGACTTGCAGAGAGTGAGTTTAATATCAACTCCCCAAAACAGCTGGGTGTTGTGCTTTTTGAACATCTTGGACTGCCTGTCGGTAAAAAAACAAAAACAGGATACTCTACTGATGAGAAGGTACTAAACGGGTTAAAAGAGAAACATGAAATAATACCAAAACTTCTCGAATACAGGGAAGTGTATAAACTTTATTCAACATATATAGAACCCCTTTTGATGCTTTTGAAAAATACTAAAGACAATCGTATCCATACTTCGTTTGTACAAACTGGTACAGCGACGGGACGATTAAGCTCAAAAAATCCGAATTTGCAAAATATCCCAACAAGAACACCTCTTGGTGCAAAAATCAGAGAGGCTTTTGTTGCCGGAAATTCTAAAAAACTCATAGGTATAGATTATTCACAGATAGAGTTAAGACTATTGGCACATTTTTCTCAAGATGATGTTTTGGTGGATGCTTTTAGAGAGGGTAAAGATATACATCTTCAAACTGCTGTTGTGCTTTTTGGCGAAGATTTGGCAAAATCAAAAAGAGCAGTGGCAAAAACTGTCAATTTTGGACTTCTCTACGGTATGGGACCTAAAAAACTCTCACAAACACTTGGTATCACAACAAAAGAGGCAAAAGATATTATAGAGAAGTATTTTGAATCATTTCCAACAATAAAAAATTATTTCAGATCTATAGTAGATAGCTCAAAAGAGTTTGGTTATGTTGAGAGTCTGCTAAAAAGAAGAAGGTATTTTGATTATGAAAATGCTTCTGGAATGTTTAAAGCTGCTTATGAGAGAGAATCTGTAAATACGGTTTTTCAAGGAAGTGCATCAGATTTGATAAAACTGAGTATGAATAAAATAGCAAAAACCATCAAAGATGAAAATCTCAATGCCAAGATGTTGCTTCAAATTCATGATGAGCTTATCTTTGAAGTTGATGAGAATGAAGCACAATATCTTGGTAATAAATTTAGAGATATTATGGAAAATATATTGACGATAAAAGTACCATTAAAAGCAAGTTTGAATATTGGCAAAAACTGGGGTGAACTCAAGTAATTTCAAAGTGTCAGAAATGACAATATTTAGCCTAATTCAAGGGTTTTTGCAATCTCTTTGAAACTAAGTTTGTTTTAGCAAATTTTATAATAAAAATTTTAGTTTTAAAACTATATAATCCGTTAAGGTTTTGTTCCATGCTCTTTTTTGTGAGCATGAAAAGCTTTAAGATATTTAAGGAGGAGATAATGACATTTAGTAACTCGTTAGAGTTGTTAGCGTTTCACCAGACAGCTTATACTATTTATGCAGCTATAATCATTTCGGTTGTTGCATGGTTTGGATATAACCTGACTCGTACAGACGCAAAGTCAGTTGTTCGAATACCATTTTATGCTTATATGGCATTTTTGGTTGCTGGCGGTGTAGGACACCATATATTTACATATAATGCGATTCCATGGGTTTCTCAAGATATAACAAGAGATAGTATAACACCAGATGCTAGTTATGAATTTGAGGTAAAAAACCATAAATGGATAGGTTTGCCTGAGCAGATCACTGTTCAGTGTGGTCAAACTATCAAGTTTGATATAAAAAGTCATGATTTGGTTTATGGTTTTGGTCTTTTTAGACAAGATGGAACATTGGTTACTCAGATGCAAATCAATCCGGGTACAGATGTTAACGGTATATTGGATTCAAACGATATGCTTTGGACATTTAATCACAATGGAGTTTTTGATATGACTTCTACTGAGTATTCTGGTCCGGCACAATATTCTGAAGATGGAAAAGAGGATTTGATGTTGGTTAAAAACTTCGTTAAAGTTGTAGGTTGTAAAGATGGAGGTGCTAAATGAGTTTAATGAAAAACCTTATAGAGGGTACAAACTTTGATCATACAAGTCTAAATGCATTACAAAAAGTTACACTTCGTGCTGTTGTAATGAGTTTCTTGTTCTTTGGTTTGGTTGCTATAGAAGGTATGATTATGAAACTTGTGGTAACTGGTCCTTCAAATCCACTACCTGAGATGTTCTCACATCCTCAACACTACTTTTCAATCATGACAGTTCACCCGATAGTTGGTATATTTGGTTCAACTTATCAGCTTGTTTTTGCTGCGTTTATGTTTTTGGTTCCATTTTTGACTAAAAAGCCACTTTACAGTGTAAAACTTGCTAATGCAGTTTGGCTTCTTATCACTATTGGTACAGCACTTGCATGGATAGCTGCTTTTGTATGGCAATATGCTCCACTTTATACACTTTACTGGCCACTTCCTGCTGATACTACTCAGTTTAATGTTATTGGTGGTATTGTGTTTATTGTTGGTGTTGCTCTTATTATGGTTGGTACTCTTGGATTTATCTACAATATCTATGCGACAATTTTTGCTCGTGTTGGTGTACACAAAGATAAAACTACAAAAGAGTTGTTTATTTCTGGTTTTGGTATAGATGGTATGCTTAACCTTATCCATAAACTTACAGGTAAACCACCATATTCAAAAGAACCTGCTTTGGCACTTCCTGTTGTTGCTATTTTCCGTGGTACTGTTGATACATTCTTAGATGCTATCGTAATACTTAGTGCTGGTGTGCTTGTTCTTGTTTATCTTGTATTTGATTTAGGTGGTCATCCACTTGATGTTGCAGCAGTTGATGCTCTTTTATACAAAAACTACTTCTGGTGGGGACTTGACCTTGTTGCTGATGGTCTTGTACTTATCTATGTTGCTGGTTCTTGGTATCTACTTGCTACACTTATTACAGGTCAAAAACTTTTCATGGAAAATGTTGCGAGAGCTGCATTGATGCTTGAGCTTCTTGTTTCTTGGATGGTTTGGTCTCACCACTTGTTGGCAGATCAAGGTCAACCAGAGATGATGAAACTTATCTCAGGTGAGATGGTTACAGCATTTGAACTTTTGACTCAAGGTTTGGCACTTTTTATCACTTTGGTAACATTGTGGAAAGCTCGTCCGTTGAAAATGACTATGGAGTTGAAATACCTTCTTGGTGGTTTAGTTGGTTTTGGTCTTGCAGTACCTGCTGCAATTATCCAAGCAGATATGGGTATGAACAGAGTTTTACATAATACTCAATGGATTATTATGGCTCATGTTCACATCGCTCTTATCGTTGGTTTGTATATGACACTTTACAGTGCTGTATATGTTCTTTGGCCAATCGTTACAAACAATACTAAGATGTTCTCATCAAAAATGTCAAACTTGCACTTTTGGATGTATCTAATCGGTGGTATCGGTATGGGTGCATTTGGTGGTATGGCAGGTCTTGATGGTATGCTTCGTCGTCACTTGTATGTAAATGGGGAGTTTAATACTTTAATGATTTTAGCAGCTATTTGTGGTACTATGGTACTTGTAGCATGGTTAATCTTCCTACTTAATATCGTTTTATCAGTTGGTATTAAAGGTCTTATTGGTATCTTTTTACCGTCACATGATAAAACAGCTTCTTATGGCATTGAGCCTGAGACTATTGCTGAAAATCATAAAGCATAATTTTATTGACAGTGCATTTCGCACTGTCAATCTTCTACATAATAAATAATTAGGAAAAGTATTGATATATCTAAAAAGAGTTGCATTAGAGATAAAAACAGTTGGTTTGTATGATTTGATTTTACAGGATGTGCAGAGAATTGCAGGTAAAAACAGAGTTAGTGAAGATGAAATCTTAGAAATCATGGAGAAAAATCCACAGATACTTGAGGATTATAAGCAGGTAAATGTAGAATATAATCTAAGCAATATACATCTTAGAGATGTTGATATAGATAAGATTGATGAAAAACATAAATCTGATGCTTTAAAAATAAATAAAAATCTAAGTTATTTAAAAGAGATAGAAAAATATACACTCGATTTTGAACAAAGCTCAACTTTGGTTATTATATTTTCAGTTGAATTTTTTGTACTTTTTTCTGTGCAGTATTTTATAGTTTTGCTGGATTTAAAAGAGTGGCAATGGTGGATATACAGTGTATTTGCCTCATCTGTATTGTTTGCTTGGCTTTATGCAAACAAAGAGAGAAAACTTTATGCAAAAAACAATGAAATTTTTGAAAAAACCTATGAAGAAACTTTGGAAATGATAGCAAAACTGGAAGATGAAGGGGTACTTAAAAAATCTGACCTTATCATAGAAGAGTGTGAAGAACATGTCTAAAAACATAGAGATTAAGTTTAGGTGGTCAAAAGATTTGGCAATCAAGGCATCTAAGCTGTATTATGACTGGGATATGAAAGCATCATCAAAACGATATATTGGTTGGCTTTTTATAGCTATGATGCAGTTTGGTGTTGTTGGTGCATTAAAGCATGATGCCTTTGGACTTTTGTTTATCTCTACTTTTTTGGTTATTTACTGGTACTATATAAGATGGTTTGTTAGAAAAAGGATGATTGTAAAGTTTTATGAGAAATCTGGTCTTGATGATACAGATGTTGTATTTGTTTTACAAGATGACGGTCTTCATTATGATGATACTTTGATTGGCTGGGATGATATATCTACAGTTGTTAAGTTTGATGACGGCATTTTGATACAGACAACAGATTATACTCTGTTTTTTCAAAGGGATGCTTTTTCTTCATATAAAGATATGACAAGGTTTTTGGATGTTATGAAAACCAAAGAAAAATACACGATATAGATATGGCATATCTGTATATATTTCTAATCATCTTTTTTCTTGGTGTTATTGTTGTTATAGCTGCTACAATGGATAAAGATGATATGCAAGATGATAACTCTTTAGACTAAACACTCAGTTTTATTGCACTTTTTACAGCATTTATATAGCTTAGGTTTTTGGCTTTGTTTTTGTAGGCTATATCAAAGGCAGTGCCATGATCTACAGAGGTTCTGATTATTGGCAGATTTAGAGATATATTTATACTTTCATCAAAATACAGTGCTTTTAGCGGTGCCAAACCCTGATCATGATAGATAGCTACAAAGTAGTTGAAATTTTTTCTAAAATGTGGTGTAAAAGCGATATCTGGAACAATAGCACCGACAAAAATCTCTTTGCCTATGAGTTTGTTTACATACTCTATTGCACTGTTTATCTCTTTTTCTTCATTACCCAAGACACCGTTGTCTCCAGCATGTGGATTTAGCCCGAGTACGGCTGTTTTTTTATCTCCTATACTTTTGTGTAGATTTTGGAGAAATTTTATAAGATTTTCTTCATTTACCATAGAAGCAACATCTTTTAGCGGGATATGTTCACTAAAAAGTGCTACAAACATCTCTTCACACCCAAGCATCATTATTGCATCTTGTTTGAAGTGTTTACGGAGCAGGTCTGTATGACCTTTGTATGGCAGAGATGCCAATGCCCAAGCTTCTTTGTGTATTGGCATTGTTACAATAGCGTGTGCTTTTTTGTTTTCACAAAGATTGATAGCATCCATAAAAGAGTTGTAGGAATATTGTCCTGCATTTGCATCTGTTTTTGCAGGTATTATCTCAAAGTAACCATCTGTATTGGCTGTTTCAAAGCTCTTTGGTATGGAGATATTTAGTAGTTTTGCCGCTTGTTTTAGCATGGTATCGTTGATGCAGTATATTGGGTTGCACAGTTTTATGATATCATTGTGTGAGTTTAAAATTATCTCGATTCCCACACCGTTGAGATCGCCGACACTTATGGCTAAAGTTTTTTTATTCATTTTCTTGTGAGTTTTTTCATCTCTTTTATAGCTTCACCCAAACCGCTAAATACACTTCTGGCTACTATTCCCTGACCAATGTTAAGTTCATCAATATCAGTTATTTTCATAATTTCATCAAGATTGTTATAGTTTAGTCCATGTCCTGCTGCAACTTCAAGTGAGAGTTCTTTTGAGAGTTTTGCAGATTTTTTCAAATCATCTATCGCTTTTTGCAATCTTGTTTGCAGTTCATGTCTTGGAAGTTTTAGCTCATCTATGGCATGGTGAGAGTATGACAGTGATGAGTTTAGCATGGCATAAAGGTTGGAATATGTACCCGTATGCAACTCTACCATCTCTGCATTTAACTCTTTTGAGAGTTTTATGGTATTTATATCTGGATCTACAAACAAAGACACAGGTATGAGTGAATCATGAAGCTGCTCTATTGCATTTGAGATTTGGTCTGCATGGGTAAAGATATTTAATCCCCCTTCCGTCGTTACTTCCTCTCTGTTTTCTGGTACAAGGGTTGCACGGTGTGGTTTTAGCTGACACACTATATCGAGTATATTTTGATTTATCGAACACTCAAGGTTTACTGGCAGTTTTGAGTGTTTTATGATATTTTTTACATCTATATCCTGAATATGTCTTCTGTCTTCCCTTAGATGTATTGTTATCTGGTCTGCTCCACTCTCACATGCTACAAAAAGTGCTTGTAGTATATCTGGATCATTTACTTTCCTTGCTTCTCTTAGGACCGCTATATGGTCTATGTTTACACCTAGTCTCATCCGTCGTTACCCCCTTTGTTTTTTGCATCTTGCATAAATTTTATATAATCTTCTTCAAGGTTGTTGTGTTTGATAATATTCCCTATATGCACCTCTATTGTTTTTGTTGTCTCAAAAGGTGCCTGTTGAAATATATCTTCTAGTTTGTCATTTATAAAAACGGGTACAATATCAAGTTTGTTGCTTTTGGCTATTTTTTGAGCTCCACTTTGAAATTTCATAATTCCGTCATCTTTGTTTCTCTCTCCCTCAGGGAAGATATATATATTTAGATTGTTTACTTTTTTGAGTGCTGTTTTGATACTTTTAAAAAAATTAAGCAACCCTTTTCCACCTTCCAAATCTACACTGATACAACCACTGTATCTGAAAAAATCTCCATATATGGCATCAAAAAGTTCCTGTTTTGCTATCCATACACCACTTTTGTCATGTTTTGAAAATATATTTTCCATCACTATTATATCTAACAGTGAACGGTGATTTATAGCATATAAAACATGATCCTTTTGTGGTAGCTGCCCAATCTGTTTTACCTCTATGTTTAGGTAATTTAAAACAGAGTTTGAGTATTTGCCTCTATCTATTGAGAGTTGTTTGTATGCAGCTTTTTGAGATATAAAAGGGTGAAAAAAAGTTTTTTTGTATATATGTATATATTTAAAGCCCAGCTTCACCATATACAGATATTTTAATATAGTTTTAATCATCAAAAACCTTCTAGTTTGACATAGGTGAATTTTTTTTGAGCGACATCTCTGTTTCCATGATTTTTATCTCATCGTTGCCGCAGATTTTTATATTTGGATCTGGTTTTAGTTTTTTTGCTTTTGTTTTGTTTGGATAATCCATGGAACTTAATATATGTTTTATACAGTTTATTCTGGCTTTTTTCTTGTTGTCAGATCGTATTATTGTCCATGGGGCATGCTCTGTATGTGATGCAAGTAGCATAGAGTATTTGGCTATGGTGTATTTATCCCACAAACCTTGAGATTTTTCATCAACAGGGGAGAGTTTGTATTGTTTTAGCGGGTCTGTTCTCCTTTTTTCAAATCTTCTCTTTTGTTCATGTTTTGATACAGAAAAATAAAATTTAAATATGATAATATTTGAATTTATAAGCATCTTCTCAAATTCTGGAACCTCATGTAAAAACTCTTTGTGTTCCTCTTGTGTACAAAACCCCATAACAGGCTCAACACCGGCACGGTTATACCAGCTTCTGTCAAAGAGTACTATCTCACCGGCAGATGGAAGATGGTGTGAATATCTTTGAAAATACCATTGTGATTTTTCCACATCACTTGGCTTGTCGAGTGCTACAACTCTTGCACCCCTTGGGTTTAGATGTTCTGTGATCCTTTTTATCGTTCCACCTTTACCGGCAGCATCACGACCTTCAAAAATCATCAATACTTTGAGTCCTTTTTCTTTGACATAGTTTTGCATCTTCAAAAGCTCAATTTGCAGCTTTTTTAACTCATCTTCATATTGTAAAACTTCATCTTTTACCCAGATTGCAACCATTTTTGGTTTATCTTTTAGACTCTCTTTTGTTTTGTTTTTTTTATTATTCATAATTTTTCCTCATTTATTACCCACATTATACCATTAAATATTTAATCATCTCAATAAGCATTGAAGGATGATAGATTGGTTTTCGTGCAAGTTCATAAGAGTTGTACTGCAAAGTCTCAAAAGCAAAATGTTGGTATTTTTTATCCTCAAGCAATATCGATATTTTTAGCATGTTTTGTATCATTACAGATATTTCACTTGTATATGTGTTGTCCTGCGGATTTGCTTTTGTCTTAAAATCGTTATCGCTAAAATACCATACACCATTTTTGAAAAATCTTGCAATAGCTTCATTTGTAACTCTTTGAGCTTCTATCAAAAAGAGTTCATCTTTTGTGTGTTCGTGTGCATCAAGGTATGATTTTGCCAAAAAAGCATAATCTTGCAGGTAGTTTGTTTCTTGCTTTTTTTCAACATTTGCCAATCCCTCTTGTAGATAATATTTGTCAAATTTTCCAATAGCAAGAAGTGCTGAGCTTACCATTGCACTGTATGGCATGTTTGTTGGTGTTTTTAGTATAAAGTCTGCACATCTTTTTGCTATATTCAGGTAGTTTTCATCTTTGTATTTTTTATATGCCAGTGTATATACTTCACACAGCAGAGCATTGTCATATACAGTTTTGTCACCTGATGGATGTGACCATTTAGAATCGTTGCAGTAACGGTAAAATCCGCCCTCTTTATTGTCAAAAAAGCTGTTTTTGTACATATTGTCAAGTGTTGTTTGTACTATATTTCTAATATTTTCTTGATCCTCATCTTCTATTTGTATAAGTGCTTTTAGTATATTTGGATGTGGAAATTTTACAGATTTGAAAAAACCTCCGTTTTTGGTATCAAAGTTTTCTTTTACCTGAGAGAGAAAAATTTTTGTAAAATTTTTGTCAAGTTTTGTTGCTTGTTTTGGATGGTTTGCTTTGTTTAAAAACTCTTCAACATCATCTGCATTTTTATACAGTTCTTTGTCGTTGTGTTTGACCTTGTGAGATATCATCTGTGCAAGTTCTAAGATCCCCATCCCCTCTATGCTTCCCTCCTGAGATTCAAGAGATATGTATGCACCGGCAAAAAAAGGTTTGTTTTGTGGGGTTGCAAATACAGATATTGGCAGAGTTACGGGGGCATTGTTGATTAGAAGATGAAGCCTTTGAAAATACCTTTTTGCATCTGCTCTTTTGTTTGTGTCTATTTTGATATTTATAAAATTTTCATTTAGTATTTTTATACATTGTGGATTTGAAAAAACCTTTTGATCCATCATCTCGCACACTCTGCAGTTTTTTTCAAAAAGATTGATAAATATTGGTTTGTTTTGCTCTTTTGCTGCTTTTAGACTCTCTTGATTATATTCAAGCCAGTTGATACTATCTTTGTTTGACATATTTTAAAAGACCTTGTTTTTTTGCATAAGAGTAGGGAAATTTATATTTTAATCTGCTTAATTTTATATTGTTATTTATAAATTTATATTTTAATAAAAATTAAAGCTTTGATGTGTTAATGTTTTGTTAATATACAAGTGTCAAAGCCAAACTCAGTCGTGAGACGAGGACGGAAAGCTACGGATCTCTTTTTTTGTGAGATGGCCGGGTTGCCTCCAAAATTATGGAGTACTTCTTTTCTTTTTTCCCGCATATTTAGTTTGGTCTGGAGATACCTAATAAGGGGTGAAAAGATATGAATTTTTTCAAAAAAATCTTTTATCTTATTTTCGTTGTTATAGTTTTGTTTGTTATGCAGGGTTGTGATACAGATGCCAAAAACGACACACAAAGCGGTGTACAAAAGGGTGCTCCTGTTATAACCTTAAAAGGCTCAAATCCTATGAGGCTTAAAATAGGGGATACATATAAAGATCCGGGTGCAACAGCTATGGATGATGAGGATGGTGATCTTACTTCTGAGATAGTAACGACGGGAAGTGTGGACACATACAAAGAGGGCAGATATATTGTAAGATACAGTGTCAAAGACAAATCTGGCAATACCACTTATGAGGATCGCAGTGTAATAGTGGAACAGATAATGTCCAATTCCTCCTATTCTTATATACCAAAAGGTAAAAACCTCACCTATGAGACTGCTTTTCGTTTTTTAAATCTCACAACATTTGGTGCAACTCCCAAAGCTGTAAAAGAGTTACAACAAAAAGGGGTGATTGGTTGGCTTGATGAACAGCTAAACATAGATTATGATACAAAAAAAGACAGCTTGGTTTATCTCTCATACGAAGAGGCAAAATATATCAACCCAAAATCTATGCCAGAAACAGTTGAATATTATCTGGATCCAAATACAGACAAAAGTCTTCCAAACGATTACTCTTATCCTTATAATTACAGAACATATTTCTTTTCAAATTGGGTACAAAATGCAGTATATAGTAAATCTCAACTAAGGATGAGAGTAGCTTATGCACTCAGTCAGATAATAGTCGCAGCTGATTCAAATGAGATATTTGAAGACAGATTTAATGCACTGGCAGCTTATTATGACCTGCTTACCAAACATGCTTTTGATAATTATGGAGATTTACTAAAAGATATATCTGTAAATCCTGCTATGGGGTATTTTCTTACATTTTATGGTAATCGTAAAAAATACAAAGCAAAAAACGGTGATTGGGTATATCCTGATGAAAACTATGCAAGGGAGGTTATGCAACTCTTTAGTATAGGACCGATTTTGCTAAATAAGGACGGCACAAGACAGATACAGTCAAGTGATTCAAAAAACTATGTAGCAGCTACATATACCCAGCAGGATGTAAATGAGATGGCAAGGGTATTTACCGGGCTTGATTTTAGACTAAGGGGCAGTCAGTTTGCAAAAAGTGCCTTTGGTGAGGGTGGTACCCACAGGGGGAGTGATCTGATTCACAAGATGGAGTGTTTTAATGATAAATACCATGATCAGGGTGAAAAAACTATACTTGGTCATACTATCTCAGCCGGTGGGGATTGTTATACAGATATAAACAGTGCAATAGATATATTGATGCAACACCCAAATACTGCACCATACCTTGCAAAAAAACTGATCATGAGATTGACAAAATCAAACCCTAAGAGTGATTATGTAAGAAGAGTTGCAGAGGTTTTTGAGCAAAGTGGCGGAGATCTAAAAGAGGTTATCCGTGCTATCTATCTCGATAGAGAACTTTGGGTTGATAACTCAGGAGGAAACTTGCAAAATGGTGGAAGTATAAAGTTTAAAGAGCCTATAATGGCTTTTACTCAGACACTTAGAGTCTTGAATGCAAAACCTGCAATAGGGTGGAGGATAGAGTTTAACAGTGGTCGTGGTGAAAATATTATTAAAACTATTACAAAACCTTATTTTTATGTTTCCAATATTTTATCTGGCAGTTTGGGACAGGCTCCTGCTCAGGCACCTTCTGTATTTAATTTTTACAACGACACATATTCACCAAACGATATATATTTTAAGGTGGCAGGGTATGCGGCTCCGGAAGTGCAGATACAGGTTGATAAATTTTTTGTTGCTTATCATAACTTTATGGGACATCTGACATACAATGAAACAAATTATATACTAAATCCATACGGTGTAGGACCGGGTAGAAAAGTTTATAAAAATCTTAAGGATTGTGCAAACGATATGAGACAAAATATAAGAATTTTTATAGAAATGTCAAAATATTATGATATTGCCAAAAAAGTGCTTGGTGTCAGTTATAATTCACAACTGGATAAAAATATAAAAGGTATGAGTGAGAAAAATGCCAAAGAGATAATTGCAAGAATGGTTGATACTTTGGATACAGATTTTCTCGGTGGTGCTATGAGTGATGATATGAAAGGTTTTTTGAATAAAAGATTTAGTAAAAAACTTCAAAACATATCTAGGATAGATGAGTTTTTTTATATCATTATGCAAAGAATGGTTCATCTTATTGTTACATCAGATGAATATATGGTAGATTAGGGGATTTGTGATGTTAAATAGAAGAGATTTTATAAAAAATAGTGCAATACTTGGTGCTTCGGGTATGTTCTCACCATCTATGCTTCTTGGTAACGACGGAAAAAGTTTTAGTGATTACAAGGCACTTGTAGTTGTGTATCTTGATGGTGGTAACGACGGAGTAAATACTTTTATCCCTATTTCAAGTGGTAATGATGAGTTTGGCTTTAATGCTTATCATGCTGCCCGTGTGCCTGTTGCAGTTGAGAATGTTGATCTTGGTGACAAGCTCAAAAATGCTATGGATGGCAATGGCTATTTAAACCTATCCAAAAAAGATGGCAATATATATTTTAGAAAACAAGATTCTGAGTATAACTACCAAACAGGATTTTATGCACATAACAAAGGTTATGACAAAAACAAAAATCCACTCAACCTTAATTTTGGCAACAAGATAGGTACCCACGGATATATGCCTGAAATTGCAAATATGTTAAATCAGGGCAAAGTGGCAGTGATACAAAATGTTGGTAATTTGCACAAACCTACCACTCGTCAGGATATTTTGGATTCAACTGCCATATTGCCACCTTTTTTGATGGCTCACGATCATCAGTCCACACTTGCTTTTACGGGCAACTCTATGGTTGTCAGGGATTATGGGCTTATGGGCAAATTGGCAGATGCATGGTATGGTATTAACGGCAATTCCATATATGGCTCAAATATAGCTTTTTATTCTAGGTGTCAAATGCTCTATGGTAACAAAACAACACCTCTTGTTCTTGGTAGTAACGGTATGAGTAAATTTGATGCAAGTAATTATGATTATACAGATTATTATGATCTTATGAGTTGGTCTCGTAAGGATAATTGGAAAAGGTATTACAATAAATTGCACAAACACTCTTTTGATGCTGCAAACAAGATAGATGCAGATTGGAAAAGCTATTCATCGATATATGATAATCTTACAAACTCTTATGGTGAGCCACTAAAAAATAAAACTGCTGATGAAGATGCTTCTATGAGCCATGCAGGTATAGGAAATTGGGAGCCAAATTTTATAGGAGCTGCAAAAGCTATCTCTATTGGGCATGACAGTGGTCTAAAAAGACAAGTGATATATCTCAGACTTGCATCTTTTGACACACACGGCAGACAAAGAAGGTATCATGGATACTATCTAAGAGGATTATCCCTTGCTATTGACAAGTTTCAAAAAATTATAGACTCTCAGGGTTTGAGTGACAAAGTGACTTTGATGACTATTAGTGATTTTGGAAGAAGTGTGGGTGCCAATGTAGATGGAACAGACCATGCATGGGGCAATCATCTTTTTGTTGTGGGAGGAGCTGTAAAAGGGGGACTCTACGGCAAAGCTCCATCACTAAAACTCGGTGGTGAAGATGATATGTCAAACAAAGGTCGTCTTATCCCAACTACTTCTATGGCACAGTATTACAATACAGTTTTGAAATGGTTTGGAGCAGATGAATCACTCAGAGAGTCTTTGCTTCCAGATTTACAAAATTTTGATCAAAGCAGTTGGGATTTGGGCTTTATGTCTTAACTCTTTTGACTCTCCGTCTAGTCGTTGCAAGAAGTTTATTAGTTTTTTAAAGATACAATTAGCAAAAAATATACTTTTTACAAAGAGGGCAGATGAAAAAAGTTTTGTTATTTATCTTTTTTGGTACTGTTTTGTTTGGGTTTGGAAATGCAAAATTTTTGATGCCAAATGAGGCTTTTGTGCCACATGCCAATGTGAATAAAAATGCACAGGTGGTGGTTGATATAGATTTGGCAGATGGGATATATCTGTATAAAGACAAGATAAAGATTGATACGAAAAAAACATCATATATTAAAATAAAAGATATAAAATACCCAAAAGCAACTATTCATGATGGTGATATGGTGTATATGCACTCTGTATCGTTTGTTGTGTCACTTAAAACAGATGAGAGTATAACCAAAACAAAAAAATTTGAATTAAAACTTTCATATCAGGGTTGTTCCACTGCAGGGTTGTGTTATGAGCCTGTTGAGAAAGAGTATGTTTTTGATATAGATATATCAAAACTTCAACAAAATACAGATAAGAAAATTGAACTCTCAAAAACAGATGCAATAGCACAAAGTATAAAAAACGGCAGTTTGGTATTTGTGATATTTACATTTCTTGGTTTTGGTCTGCTTCTATCCCTTACACCTTGTGTATTTCCTATGATACCTATCATATCTGGTGTTATTATATCTCAGGGCAAGGGTATCACCACAACCAAGGCTTTTGTTTTGTCTTTGGTGTATGTGCTTAGTATGGCTGTAGCTTATACTATTGCCGGTGTTTTGGCAGGGTTGTTTGGTGCAAACCTTCAAGCCGCACTGCAAAACCCATGGGTAATATATGCTTTTAGTGGTGTTTTTGTGGCACTTGCTTTGAGTATGTTTGGTTTTTATGAG
>Ga0256828_1001199_pt1 | contig 16462 bp, 18 predicted proteins | sample CV88metaG_FD_185993 | JGI IMG/M metagenome (GOLD analysis project Ga0256828, IMG submission 185993) | Hydrothermal vent microbial communities from East Pacific Rise, Pacific Ocean - CV88 | ecosystem: Environmental > Aquatic > Marine > Hydrothermal vents | place: Pacific Ocean: East Pacific Rise...
TCAGGCGCACTATCTAATCCCTTTTTTAAACATCATTGATAACCTTACTCTTTTGCCTCAAGCTGCAAAAATGGATGAAAAGCGCTCAATTGCAAAGGCAAAAGAGTTGTTGGAGTATTTTGATATTGCTGAAAAAGAGACAGCAATGCCAAGTCAACTTTCAGGTGGTCAAAATCAGCGTGTAGCTATTGCGAGAGCACTAGTTAACAACCCTGAGATCATTCTAGCGGATGAACCAACGGCGGCCTTAGACTCAAAACGTTCACTTGATGTTATCGATATGCTTAAAAAAATCACGCGTGAACAGGGTGTTGCCATTGTCATGGTCACTCATGATGAACGTATGCTCCCCCATTGTGATAGGGTTATGAAGATCGAAGATAAAAAAGTGATGTTTGAGAAAGCCTAATCCTATCTTTCTTAGTGGCACTTCTGCTACACTAAACTATATATTATGTTTAGAAAGAAGAATGTATGAGTGAACATCACCATCATCATGAGGTCAGTGGTAAAAATCTTTTTATTACCATCGTCTTAAACATCATTATTACCATCTCACAAATAGGTGGAGGTATCGTCTCGGGATCACTTGCGCTGCTAAGTGATGCTGTTCATAATTTTAGTGATGTCATAGCCCTTGTCATCGCTTATGTTGCAAACCGTATGGCGGCGAAACCAAGCACTAACGAGCGTACTTTCGGATATAAACGTGTTGAGATATTGGCGGCTCTTTTTAATGCTTCTGTGCTTATCGCAATTGCCATCTTTTTGATTATTGAAGCCTTTCACAAGTTTAATCATCCTGAACCCATCAACTCAATTTGGGTGATTGGTTTAGGATTGTTAAGTATTGTCTTAAATGCGGCAAGTGTGCTGTTGATTAAAGATGATGCCCATGAGAACATGAATATCCGTGCAGCATATCTGCACCTTCTTACGGATGTGATGACTTCTGTTGCAGTTGTGGGTGGTGGTCTCTTAATGTATTACTTCCAACTTTTTTGGGTTGATCCTCTTGTTTCTGTACTTATTGCGCTCTACCTTGTCTGGGCTTCTGTTGGTTTGATTAAGGAGTCGAGTGCTGTGCTGATGCAGTTTACACCATATGGTCTCAAAGTAGATGATGTCATTAATACGATTGAACAAGATCCTGCCATCAAAGATGTTCACCATATCCACCTTTGGCAACTTGATGACAAACGTATTTACCTTGAAGCACATCTTGGTTTTGTAGAGAACCTTACCTTACAAGAGAGTGATAAAGTCATTGATATGCTAGAGATACTACTGCATGATATGTATGATATTGAGCATACGACCTTCCAATGTGAATATGCGCGGTGTGCCAATACAGATCGTCTAAAGTCTATAGAATAAAAAGAGGAAACAGGTTTAGTTCAAAACCTATTGAAAGAAGTGGACATAGATAGGTCTATGATAAAATTTAAAATTCAGGGTATTAAGCGCCAATACCTATTGAAAAAGTTGGATAGAATTCCATCATGAAAAAAATAATCTCTAATCTTGACCGTGGCGTATTGTATATGTTTATGGCCTCTTTTTTCTTTGCTATTATGGGGGCGTTTGCCAAGCTGTCAAGTGAGTCTATGAGCTCGCTTGAAGTCGTATTCTTTCGTAATGTCTTTGGTGTCGCCTTAGTTGGTTATGCGGTCTATAAAAAGCCGATGAAACAAGCAGGTGGAAAACCGTGGTTACTTTTTTTCAGAGGGTTTATGGGCTTTGTCGCTCTTTTAGCATTTTTTTATAACATTGCGCATATCCCCTTGGGTGATGCGATGACCTTTTCTAAGACATCTCCTATCTTTACGGCTATTTTTGCTTGGATGTTTTTGGAAGAACGTATGTCAAAAACAGGGTGGTTTGCAGTATTTGTTGGTTTTGTAGGTATTGTCTTTATCACACAACCTACTGGATTGACATTTTCTAAGACAGATCTTCTTGGAATCTTTAGTGGTATTGGTGCAGCATTGGCATATACCTCGGTACGAGAGCTCAAAAAATATTATGATACGCGTGCGATCGTACTCTCTTTTATGGTAATTGGTACTGTTGGACCGTTGATCTTACTCTTTATCTCACCGTATTTATCGCTACCTGAATTAGATTTTGTCTTAGGTGAATTTGCAATGCCGAGTGGAATAGTCTGGCTTTATGTCACCGCTATGGGACTATTTGCGACCTTAGCACAAATCTACATGACAAAGGCCTATGGTGAGTCACAAGCAGGGATTGTTGGGGCCGTAAGCTATACCAATATTGTCTTTTCCATAGGGGTTGGACTCTTACTTGGAGACGCACTACCTGATTTTATAACACTATTTGGTATAATCTTAATCATTATCAGCGGAATTCTCGTTGTCAAAAAATAGGAGATCATTATGGATGCAAATCAGATGTACTACGGCGGGTTAGTCATAATCGCAATCTTGGCATGGATGTCATATAACTCTAATCGTTCGTTTATTATGTTTTTACTGCTCGCGTTTGGAGCGTATCTTATCTATTCACATAACACTGGTGTCACCATTACCGGTGAACTAGACAAAGCAACAGGTGAGTTTGACAAAGCGGCAGGTTACAAGAAGTGATCTTAATGTCAGGACCTTGTGTCATTGAAAGTGAAGAGAACATCTTTGATATTGCTAAAAGACTAGAGCGTTATCAAGAAGATGATCGCATTGACTTCTACTTCAAAGCGAGCTTTGACAAGGCAAACCGTACCTCTTTAGAGAGTTACCGTGGACCGGGTCTTGAAGAGGGCCTTCGTATCTTGCAAAAGGTCAAAGATGACTTTGGTTACAAGATCGTGACGGATATACATGAGTCTTACCAAGTGAATCCTGTGGCTGAAGTAGCGGACATCTTGCAGATCCCTGCATTCTTATGCCGTCAAACAGACCTTCTTGTCGCAGCTGCGAAGACAGATCGTATTGTAAACATCAAAAAGGGTCAGTTTATGAACCCTAATGATATGAAGTACTCTGTTTTGAAGGTGCTTAAAACACGGGGCTGCGATGAAGTCTCTTATGAGAATGCTCAGGCAAACAAGGTACTTTTGACTGAACGTGGTTCGAGTTTTGGTTATGGTAATTTGGTCGTAGATATGCGCTCACTTGTTATCATGCGTGATTTTGCTCCAGTTATCTTTGATGCAACGCACTCGGTTCAGATGCCTGGTGGAGGTGGTGGGACAACAACGGGTGATAGCTCGATGGTACCGCACCTCTCTCGTGCAGCAGCAGCCGTTGGTGTAGATGGTTTCTTCTTTGAGACACACATCGATCCGAGTTGTGCACTCAGTGATGGACCCAACATGTTGACACTAGAAAATCTCTATAAAACAACAGAAACAATTTTAAAAATACAAGAAACACTAAAAGGATAAATATGAGTTTAATCGAAGGTAAATTAAAAGTTATTAATGGCAAGAAAATTGCTATTGTGAGCACACGTTGGAACCACTTCATCGTAGATAGATTAGTAGAAGGTTCTAAAGATGCTTTTGATCGTCACGGCGGCAATGCAGAAGACCTTGACCACGTGTTGGTACCGGGTGCATTTGAGCTACCAATGATCGTTGATCGTCTGCTTGCAAGTGGTAAGTACGACGCTATCTGTGCTTTGGGTGCAGTAATCCGTGGGGCAACACCTCACTTTGACTATGTCTCTGCTGAAGCAACTAAGGGCATTGCAACCATGTCACTAAAGTACTCTAAGCCCGTTTCTTTTGGTCTTTTAACAACAGACACCATCGAACAAGCGATCGAGCGTGCAGGTACAAAAGCAGGTAACAAAGGGTTTGAAGCGATGACTGTTGTCATCGAGATGTTAGACCTTTACGAAACGTTGGAAGCGTAATGGCAACTCGTCATCACGCCAGAATGGCCGTAGTTAGTCTTCTTTACGCTTATGACTTGGGTAACCAAAGTATTGGTGAGTACACCGATGAGATCTTAGAAGATAAAAAGATCCGTAATAAGCAAAAAGAGTTTGCACTTGACCTTTTTCGTGGGGTTATGGACAACCTGTCTCCTGTAGATGAGGCGATTGTCAAACATCTTAAAGATTGGGACTTTGATCGACTTGGTTCGGTTGAACGTGCAACACTTCGTCTTGGCGCGTATGAGATTATGAACACAGACTTAGACTCTGCTGTGGTTATTAATGAAGCTATAGAAGTCTCTAAAGCCTTTGGTACTGAGCAGTCTCCAAAGTTTATTAATGGTGTCTTGGACGCGATCGCTAAAGATAAATAATGTTTAAAGTACTCTTTGTCACGATTTTAACCTTTACCGTACTATACGGTTCCAACAACTGTCTGAAATGTCATAAAGGCATTGAAGATATTCGTGACCCTCACTCTAAGATGATGGTCGAGATCTATAAGATCGCCGAAAAAGCTGGACACAAAGGGAATGACTGTATTGTTTGTCATGGTGGTAATCCATTGACAATGGTCAAAAAACGTGCACATAAGGGTACTGTTAAGTATTTTTTAGATCACAAAGGTCCTAAAGAGTATTACCCAGCACCGGGTAGTCCATGGATTAACCAAAACACCTGTGGTATGTGTCATCAAGAGCAGGTTAGTGCGCAGATGAACAATCTCATGAACACAGAAGGTGGTAAGATCCATGGTGCAGAGTGGGGTTTTGGTGCCAAATACGGTTACAATAATCCACATAGTACGTATGATGTTGAAAATCCCAAAGACCCTCATAAACGTCTAGGAACAGAGACCTATCAAAAATATATGCAAAAGTTGGCAAAACTTGAGCCACAGGGCTTTCCGAGTAAGCAGACAGAAATTCCTAAAGCACCTACGGCAGAAGAGGTAGAAAAAGATCCATCACTCTCGGTCTATACTTATTTGCGTCAAGAGTGCTTACGCTGTCATACGGCTGGAAAAGGACGTGCTAGACGAGGTGATTATAGAGGTCTTGGCTGTGCAAGTTGTCATATTCCTTACTCTAACAATGGCTTCTATGAAGGTAAGGATAAATCTACTGATAAGAAACATGCAGGTCACCTTCTTGTCCATAGCATCCAGTCAAGTCGTGATGCTAAGGTACGGGTTAATGATATTAACTACTCAGGTGTTCCTGTCGAAACATGTACAACCTGTCACAACCGAGGAAAACGTATTGGTGTCTCTTATCAGGGCCTTATGGAAACAGAGTACCAAGGTCCATGGGGCGACAAAGGGCAAAGTCAACCTAAGCTCCATACTAAGCGCTATATGCACATGCAAGAAGACATCCACTATAAAAAGGGTATGTTGTGTCAAGATTGTCACACTTCTAATGACTTGCATGGGGATGGTTTTATTAGCGGGGCAAATTTGGGTGCCGTGGAAATAGAGTGTCAAGATTGCCATGGTACGACGAAAAAGTATCCTTGGGAGCTTCCGTTAGGTTACAGTGATGAGTTTAGTACTGAACCAATTTCAGGTGAAGCACGGGGTGTGGCAACAACGGTTGCTGAGTATCTTAAAGACGGTTCAGTTGAAGCAGCACCTCAAGGTCATCTTTTGAGCGCACGAGGTAATCCATTGGTGCATACAGAAAAACGTGGTGACAAGATTATTGTTCATCTTGCATCGGGTAAAGACATTACACTGACACCACTTAAGGCATTAAAAGAAGGCGATAAACTCTCTAAAAAAGCACTTGTTGCGATGGACCAAATAGTGGCACACACAGATAAAATGGAGTGCTATACTTGTCATGCAACATGGGCTCCACAATGTTATGGTTGTCATGTTAAGATTGATTACTCTGGGGGCAAGCAAAACCCTGATTATTTAGCTGCTTCACATGCAACAGACATCCATGGTAAAACGGGTGAAATGATTAATCTTAAAAAGTACCTTGTAGATGGTAAAGTAACCGAAACACGCTCATACTTACGTTGGGAAAATCCAGCCTTAAGCCAAAATGGCGAAGGACGTATCTCACCAACAATTCCAGGTTGCCAAGTCAACCTTACGGTGATCGGTAAAGATGGAAAAGCCATTGTAGAAAACTTAATCCCTAAAATTCCTAATGTAGAGGGTGGGGGTAAAGAGGGCCAAAATGCCATTGTAATGTCACCGGTTCAACCACATACTATCTCAAAGCAATCACGTACATGTGAGAGTTGTCATACGGATCCTAAAGCAGCTGGATATGGTGCTGATCATGGTACTCTTAAAGCAGATCAGACAGAAGACACCATCATAGACCTTATGCGTGCAGATGGTACACTTTTGGTCAAACAGTACGATGTTCAGATACCAGGAATCCCCCATCTTAAAAATGATTGGGATCGTTTTGTAGATGAAAATGGCACCCAGCTGCAGAGTGTAGGTAATCACTGGAAACTCTCTGGTCCATTAAACAAAGCACAACGTGATAAGCTAGACCGTTCTGGTGTGTGTATGTCTTGTCATCAAAATATTCCCGATGGAGACCTTGCTGTGAGTGCTATGACACATATTGCAGAAATGAGTGGTGTGGAGATCGATAACAAAGAACATGGTTCTATCTTAAACAAGATCTTGATTATGGGTGCATGGTTACAAGTCTTAGTTGCTACTTTGTTTGGTGGGTATATCATATACAGACTGTTCTTTAAACGTAAAAATCCAAGGAGATGGAAATGAGAAAACTACTTTTAGTCATGGCACTGGGGCTTAGCCTTTTTGCCAATGATATCATCATTAAAAACTCTAACCAAACAGTAGAAAAAACGATGGACAAACTTCAAAATATCATCAATAAAAAAGGGTTTACTGTCTTTGCTGTGATCAATCATCAGCTTGGAGCAGATAGAGTTCGTTTGAAGATGCGTCCATCTGAAGAGATCATCTTTGGTAATCCCAAGATGGGAACGATCTTGATGAAAGAGAAAATGGAAGTGGGACTTGACCTTCCTATCCGTATTTTAGTCTTTCAAGATGAGTCATTACAGACAAAGATCGCGTATAGAGATGGTACATGGCTTAATAATGAGCACAACCTAACGAAGAAAAAGATTATCAATAAGATGAACTTTGTACTCGACAATATTACAACAGAGGCAGGACGCTAAGTGAGTAGAATGACAAGTGAAGAGGCCTTAGAGCTTATTCAAAATGCAGATCTGTTGGAGCTTGGTGAAATGGCTTCAGCAAAGAAAAAAGAGTTACACCCTAAAGGGATCACAACCTTTGTTGTTGATCGAAACATAAACTATACAAACGTCTGTTGGGTAGACTGTAAGTTTTGTGCGTTTTACCGCCATGCTAAAGCAGATGATGCATATATTTTGACCCATGAAGAGATTGATGAAAAGATTGATGAACTTGTTGCTATTGGTGGAACACAGATCCTTTTTCAAGGTGGAGTTCACCCTAAGTTAAAGATAGAGTTTTATGAAGAGCTAGTCGGGCATATTCATGAAAAATATCCTCAGATCACGATACATGCATTTTCAGCGATAGAGCTAGACTACATCGCTAAGATCTCAAAGATCACCATTGTCGAGGTGCTTCAGCGTCTTAAAGACAAGGGACTCTCATCGATTCCAGGTGCAGGTGCTGAGATACTGAGTGATCGTGTTCGTGATATCATTGCGCCTAAAAAACATGACTCTGAGGTGTGGATAGACGTTCATCGTCAAGCACATAAACTAGGTATAAAGTCAACAGCGACCATGATGTTTGGAACAGTAGAAACTGATGAAGAGATCATAGAACACTGGAACATGGTGCGTAAACTTCAAGATGAGACAGGGGGCTTTCGTGCCTTTATCATGTGGTCATTTCAGGGTAAAAATACCCAGCTGATGGAAGAGATACCTGATATTAAAAAACCATCATCCAACCGTTACCTACGTCTGCTTGCCGTTTCGCGCCTCTTTTTAGACAATGTACCTAACATCCAAAGTTCATGGGTCACACAAGGACCATATATTGGTCAGATGGCACTGAAATATGGTGCCAATGACTTGGGCTCGACTATGATGGAAGAGAACGTTGTACGTAGTGCAGGTGCCGGTTTTAGAATGGCTAAAGATGAGATGCTGCGTCTTATTGCTGATATTGGTGAGACACCTGCAATACGTAATACAGCGTATGAGACGCTAGAAATATTTTAAACATGATAAAAAAACTATTATTATTACTACTGTTAATTCAAGGAACATCGATGGCTTCTACCATAAACTATATTACTGTTGAGGGTGTTCAAGTCCCTCTTATTCATGAAGAAGATACGCGATTACCTATGGTCTCTATGCAACTCATCTTCAGACAGAGTGGTTCTATAGAAGATGGAAAACTTCCAGGACTAGCAAAGATCAGTGCTAAGATGATGAATGAGGGAACTAAGAAGTTGGGTAGTATCGGTTTTGCCAAAGAACTTGATGCGAAGGCTGTTCACATCTCAGCGAGTACGGGAACCGAGACCTTTGTTATAGAGATATCCTCACTCGCTGAAGCCTTTGACTATGGGTTAGAGAAATTTGATGACCTTTTACGTGATCCCAATCTTTCAAAAGAGACATTAGAGAAAGTAAAAGCTATAACTATTGGTGGACTGAGTCGTAAAGAGAATGATTATGACTATGTGGCAGCGAGAGCTTTGAAGGCAGAACTATTTAAGGGTACACAGTTAGAACATCCTTCATCGGGTACAATAGCAGATGTTAAAAAGATAGAAGTTGGTGATGTTCAAAACTTCTTAAAAGAGCATCTTGTTGTGTCACGTGCTGTTGTTGTCGTGGGTGGAGATATAACGCTCCAAGAGGCTAAGACAAAGGCTGTAAAACTTCTCTCTTCACTTAAAAAGGGAAGTGCATCTAAACTTCCCTTTATCAAAGTCTCTAAAAAGAGTGAACGTCGTGTACTTGAGCGTAAAACAGAACAAGCCTATCTTTATTTTGGCTCACCTTACAATATGCATGTTGGTGATGAAGATGAATATAAAGCACGTGTAGGTATCTTCATACTAGGTACGGGTGGTTTTGGAAGCCGTTTGATGGAAGAGATCCGTGTAAAACGTGGTCTGGCTTACTCTGCATATGCTCGCGTTAATGCTGCACGTTCTAATGTCTATTTTACAGGTTATCTCCAGACAAAATTAGAGTCACAAGATGAGGCAGAAAGAACGGTAAAAGAAGTTATAGCGAAGTTTGTAAAAGAGGGAGTGACGCAAGCTGAACTAGACCAAGCTAAGAAGTTTTTGTTAGGTTCAGAGCCGCTTCGTGTTGAGACATTATCCCAACGCCTTTCACGTACTTTTCAAGAGTACTACAAAGGGCAGGAACTTGGTTCAAGTCTAAAAGAGCTTAAAAAGATCGAATCATTGAGCCTAGAAGATCTGAACAGCTATATCAAAAAGCATACCGAGATCAATGATCTTAGTTTTGCTATTGTTACCAACGACAAAAAGTAGGCATCTTCCCTCTTCTATAGCGACATCAAGAGAAACATATCAATGTCGTTATATTCTCATAGTCTATTTGTTATATTTGAGTATCATTGAGTTAATAAATAAAGGATCTTTGTTATGGTTGTACTTAAACAATCGCTACTTAACTTTTTTAGAGGCGAATCAGCTGTTGGTGTTTTGTTGATTCTTGCGACTGTTTTAGCGATGCTTCTTGCTAATAGCCCCTATGCTTATCTTTACAAAAACTTTTTAGATATTCCTGTTGTTGTCAGTATCCATGAGTTTGTGATTGCAAAGCCACTGCTGCTATGGGTGAATGATGGTTTAATGGCTGTCTTCTTTTTTATGGTCGGTCTTGAGATAAAACGTGAGGTCCTTGAAGGCAGTCTTAGTCATATCTCTAAGATTGTAGTGCCCGCTTTTGCAGCGGTAGGTGGTATGATCGTACCAGCTTTGATCTATGTCGCTTTTAATTGGGGAGATCCTGTCGGTATGCAAGGTTGGGCTATTCCTATGGCAACTGATATTGCCTTTGCCTTAGGTATACTTTCTCTTCTTGGCAAACGGGTTCCCACTGAGTTGAAGATCTTTTTATTAGCACTAGCAATCATTGATGATCTAGGTGCGATTATTGTGATAGCACTCTTTTTTGGTCATGGACTCTCACTATCTGCCTTGGCCGTTTCAGGCTTTTTCATTGCGATATTAATGGTGATGAATTGGCGAGGTGTGACGAATAACACCGTCTATATTTTGATTGGTATTATTATTTGGGCGGCTGTATTGAAGTCAGGTGTCCATGCGACAATAGCAGGTGTTGTCGTTGGATTATTAATCCCTTTACGAAACAATAGAGAGAGTTTTCATGAACTTGAAGAGTCTCTCCATGCACCTGTTAATTATGTGATCTTACCACTGTTCGCTTTTGTCAATACGGGTGTTAACTTTAGCGGTGTTAGTACAAAAGATTTTGTAGATAATGTGACGATAGGAATTATGCTTGGTCTCTTTTTAGGTAAGCAGATAGGTATCTTTACCTTTAGTCTTTTAGCCATTGTCTTAAAACTTGGAAAACTTCCTGATGGACTAAACTACGGACATCTTTTTGGGGTAGCTATATTGGGTGGAATCGGTTTTACGATGAGTCTCTTCATTGGTTCGTTAGCCTTTGAATGCTCTGGTGATGCTTGTCTGAACATGATAGATGAACGTATTGGTATTTTAATGGGATCACTACTCTCTGGTGTCATTGGTTTTACTGTTTTAAAATGGAATATAAGTAGAAATAAACACTAAAGTGTTCTTGTGACTTGTGTGTATCATGTGCTCATAGCCCTCTTTGGTATCTATTTTATGAACTTAGTGAGTATAATATCTGATGCGAATATTAGTATTGATCTTTCTTACTTTTGTCTCTTTGAAAGCTGTTGAAGATCTTGACAGCTTAGAAGTCAGTCGGTACCTCTCTCTTTCTAATGCCGTGATCGTTTTTACCTCCCAAGATGGTCTGAGCTCAGGTGTTTATCGTTTTACTAATGTTGATACTCAAATGACGATGTACAACCTACCTTTTCAATATCAGTTCGACCCTATAAGTGAACATAGTAATCTCTTTTTGATCCTTGATCTAGGTTATAGTAATACGCGTAGTGATCGGGATGTTTATTTGGATAACAACAGTAGTAATCCTGTGTTAAACATCGAAAACCAACTGCAATCGTACGTGGTTGGTCTGGGTATAGGGATACGATACAAGGCAACAGAACACTCTGAATTACAGTTTGGAGGAGAACTCCTCTATTCACGTCTTGGTCTGTTTGATCGAACTGATGGAAGCTTAGATGACAGTGTTGTAAACTTTTTTAATGATACCCGTGACACCTATTCTTATAAGTTATTGGCTGAATACATCTACCATCGAGAGATAAAAAAGCATAAGGTCTACACACGTTTTAACTATAAGCTCTATAAGTCATTTAGCGATATTAAAATAGCTGAAATTATTGGAGAGATTGTTGAAGATGTAAAATCGCTACGTTCTCAAACGTCAGTAGCTAGTGTCACTTTAAGTTATGAGACCAATCCTCTTTATCGCTATCATGATATGAGTTTTACCATGGAGCCTTATATTAAGGGAAATTACATTTGGGGAGATATGGCCGATATCGCACAGATCAATGGATATGCTACTGCAGGTATGAGCTTTTACTGGAATACACCACAAAAAAGTGCTTATATCTATCGTTACTTTATCGAACCTAGTATCTCCAAAGGGTATGGTATAGAGGGATTAAACCTAGGCGTAGGCTTTAGTTTAGATTTTTAAGCAGCTGTATATCCGTGTTGACGTACAAGACGTTCGACCATGAGAGCGTTGATCAGACGTGTTTTGATGTCTGGACGGAGACTTGAAAAAGAGATGTTGTTTTGACTTTTCTCAAAATCAAAACTGACATTGTTGAGCAACATGTAGTTAAAGACCTCTTTGACCTTGCTACCAAGGGCAATAGACTCTAGTTCTGTTGCTTGACCATCTCTAAAAAGTTGACCGTTTTCAATGTGGAGTTGAAGCATTTGATATCCTTTTTATTGTTATCTATAAAGATTGTAGAAGAAAATAATGTGGATATAATGTGAAAATAATAAAAGAGGGAGCGATATGCAAGATTCTAAAGAGTACTTAGATAAAAAAGCTTTTTTTGATAGTGTCATTACTTTGTACGGTCGTAATGTTGTTATTGAGATACTTGAAGATGAGGGCATTGAAGTCCATAAGCTTCACCTAGCAAGCAGTAACCGTGATGAGGGTGTCATACTCGATATCAAACGTATGGCTGAAGAGCGAAATATTGAGATAAAGATACACTCTAAAGAACAGCTCTCACGTATCTCTAAAAATGCAAAACAGGACCAAGGTGTGGCTATTGATATTATTGCACCGAACTATCAAAAGAGTGAGAAACTTGAAGCGAAGTTAGGTGATAGTTTTAGAGTCTTAGCCTTAGATGGTGTACAAAACCCACAAAACCTTGGGATGATCGTTCGTTCTGCTGCTGCTGGAAACATAGATGGTATTTTATTACCTACTAACAGTAGTGCGAAGATCTCTCCATTGGTGATCAAAGCAAGTGCTGGGACTCTTTTTAAAATTCCTATCTTTTATTGTAAAACACTGGAAGCACCATTAGCAAAATTAGGAGATGACAGTGAGATCTATGCCCTCTCTTCACATGCTAAAGATGATATTTACAGTGTGAAAACGGGTAAAAGAGTCATTTTCGTCTTGGGTAATGAAAGTGAGGGTGTGAGTCCAGCAGTGACAAGACTTTGTAATCAGTCTTTATCCATTCCGATGCAACGTGGTGTTGAGTCACTTAATGTCGCGGTGACAGCAGCACTTCTAGCCTTTATTAAATAAACGCTGTTTATGAGGTCATAATGTCGTAAGGACGTTTGATCTCTTTGACTACTTGATCGACACTCATATGACGACTTTTTCGTAAAAACTCTTTACCATCAAGATAGACCAATAGTGTAGGAATAGAAAAAACACCAAAATGTGAAGCGATCTCCGGTGTTTCTGAGATGTCAATACTGATGACTTTCAGTAGTGGAAAGTTAGCATCAAAAGCTGTTAAAAGCTTAGGTTTTAGTGCATGGCAAACGTTACATGTTGGCGCGCTAAAGTAGAGGGAAACGGCTAGTTCAGATGAGAGCGCTTGGTCGATGGTTTCAATGTTCAAGGGTGATCCTAGTTCTATGTTGTTTTTACAACAGATGTATTATAATGATGCCATTATAATCGTTTTCTACCAAAGGTTTCTAGCATGTTGCGTTTTTTGACAATTTTACTTCTCTTTTTTTCTCTCCATGCGGATGATTACATTGATCAAGCAGAAGCCTACTTTCAAAATGAAGAGTATGAAAAAGCGTATCCTTTTTATCTGAAGTCCGCTAACGAAAATCAAAAATCTGAAGCAGCTTATAAATTGGGTTGGATGTGTGAACATGGCAAAGCGACAGAGTTAGAGACTGAAACAGCGGTCTATTGGTATAAGAAAGCGGCTGAGTGGGAGTTGAATAATAGCAATAAAAAAAAGGTTTATGAGACAGTCTATCAAAACCTTGATCCCCTTGGCGACACAGAGTCGACCGATACCTTAGTACAGTTGGCTAATGGTAAGTTTGGTCTGCGCGCCTATTACCCTAACTATGCGATTGTCTCGTATACAGATAAAATTCCGAAAGGTGAGGTGAAATATGAAGAAGGTGGAGCCAATCCAGATGGTGTTTCATATATTCATACAGAAGTAAAGTACCAGATCTCACTGCGTGCAGACTATATTACAAATTGGTTTGGCTTTGTTCAGATGTGGACGGGAGCTTATACTCAAACCTCATATTGGCAGATATTTATTGATTCGGCACCTTTTAGAGAGACAAACTATAAGCCAGAAGTTTTTTTAACAATTCCCTTTTTTCATAAAGCAGATGTAATTGGTTTGAAAGGTATGGCATTGGGGTATAAACATAACTCTAATGGACAACCCGTCAACGATGATGCTAACAGGACACGACCTACAGGACCAAAAGAAAATTCACGTTCTCGCTCATGGAATCGTTTTTATGCCAAGGCTTTTTTTCAGTGGAATAGTTTCTTTAGCGAAGTGACTGCATGGTATAGACTTCCAGAGGAATTCGCGACAAACGATAATCCGGATTTAGTAGATTATATTGGACAAGGAGAAGTGGAACTCGGTTATATTCATAAAAAACTATTAACCCGTTTGATACTACGACCTAGCTTTACAAAAGGGCACGTTACGGGAGAACTAGAACTGAGTTATCCGGTACCTATCAGTGATAATGTCTTTTTTTATCTACAAGCTTTCAGTGGATTTGATTTTCATGGTAACTTTGGGGGATATGGTCAAAGTCTAATTGATTACGATCAAAAAGTAAATCAGGTTGGTTTTGGTCTGAGCATCTCAAGATAAGGATAGGTATTGAAAATATTTTTGAGTAGAAAGTATGATAATTACATCCTGTTTTTCTCATTGATCAGTGTACTGTTTTTACTTCCTTTTGTGAATGCTATGCCATTTTTACGTTTTGCTTTAGTAGGCCAATATACGTTTGTGATGTTCTACTTGGTGTTTAGCGCACGTCATACAAGAGGGCTTTACCTTATAGATATTGCATTTGTTATTCCAACATTGTTGGCGACATGGCTTGATAGTATCTATCAAAATGACTATACGTTTGTCGCTTCATATGCTACGATGATGATCTTTTTTCTCTATCTGCAGTTTCTTATTATCAAGCAGATGATTCACACACATAAGGTCACTACCAACACGATCTTTGGTGCGATGAATATCTACTTAGTAGCAGGGCTGGTTTGGGCATATGCTTTTATTTTGTTAAACCATTTTGATGCTAGTGCTTTTCATATGCCAACGTATGAGGCTTTACATAAAGAGGTTGAACTCTTTACTTATTATAGTTTCACAACGCTGACAACACTTGGTTACGGTGACATCGTAGCTCAGAGTGCTCAGGCAAGAATGCTTTCTGTATTGGAAGCTGTGTTTGGACAGCTCTACCTTGCTATTGTCATTGCGAAGTTAGTCTCTATCTCATGGAAGTATGAACAAGAGAAAGACGAGCGTTAGTCCATAATAGAGTAGATGATCTCACGCTTGTTCTTGATCTCTTTGATCTCTTCAACTTTTAAGGTCTCGATTTCCAGTTTCATAAACTCATCTATTGAGTCTACTTGATGTTGACCTAACTTACGTAAGACAAGCCCTCTGTACGCTTTGGCCCAGTGACTGACAGTTTTTCCACCTTTTAAAAATTTTAGTGTTGTGTAGTCTTGTTTTGTTTTGTAAAACTTGTCATAGTAGCCTGCACGTAGGTCGAGGATCTCATGGTCCATAAGTTTGAGGTCAAGTTGGTAGCTGAAACGCTCTTTGTAAAACTTGTCAGGTGCTATGTCGCCAATACTATTGCCTTGCTTGACTTTATAGTTTGTAATATAGTCACCACCTAAGAGTGGTCCGTAGAGATTAGAGAAGATGAGGACCTGTTCTTTTAGGTAAGCCTGTGCTTCAGCCGATAATGAAGTGTAATCAAGGTACTTAAAGGCAACACCACTGTAGCGCTCAATAGCAGCCATCTTGGGTGCAGTAAACAGGTCTTGAATATAAGGCGTTATGTCACTCTCTTTTTTAATCCCAAAAAGTACTTTGATAGCCTCCATATCACCTGAATTTACAATATCGTTATATGTAGTTAAAATACTTTGACGTGGTTCATGACCAAATAGAACCTCACTCTCTGGAGTGAGTGCTCCACCACTGTTTTTACCTTCTGATGGGGAGAATAGGGTATATAACATAGATGCTCTTTTTTGCGAATTATAGCTAAAGTTAGCAGGCTATTTACTCTGCATCTTTGTAATCACCTTGAAGTTTTCAACACCATGTTTTAGTGCACTCTCGCAACGCTGACAATAGAGTTTATAAAGCAGATCATCGTTGTTTTCTGAGAGATCCTTGAAAAGGGTATGGGCTTTAGATAACTCTTTACTACGATAAAGCATAAGTGCTTTCTCATAGGTACTCAACGCTTCAAAATCAATGTTGTCGTCCATAAAAACTTCAAAGATCTCAACGGCATGATCTTTTCCCTTGACCTGTACGATATCTAATGAACGAAGGATATAGGTTCCTGTTAATTGCATCTTTGTCTCTTGAGAGATGATAATGCGTGCGCCATAAACTTTAGTCAGTCCTTCAAGCCGGGAGGCCAAGTTTACATTGTCTCCAATAATAGTATAGTCAGAACGCCCACTTGAACCCATCTCTCCTATGGTGACTTCACCGGTATGGATGCCGATCCCTATGTTTATTGTGACAGCAAACTTCTCTTGTAATACCTGATTGAGTACTTTAAGAAGTTTGAGCTGCTCTAGAGCAGACTGTACAGCTTTATCAGCATGCTCATCCACTTCTACCGGGGCG
>Ga0256828_1001201_pt1 | contig 16456 bp, 16 predicted proteins | sample CV88metaG_FD_185993 | JGI IMG/M metagenome (GOLD analysis project Ga0256828, IMG submission 185993) | Hydrothermal vent microbial communities from East Pacific Rise, Pacific Ocean - CV88 | ecosystem: Environmental > Aquatic > Marine > Hydrothermal vents | place: Pacific Ocean: East Pacific Rise...
CCATCAAACCAATGTCCAAATCCTAACCCAAGGTAACAATAGAGCCAACAACATGGGTGAGGGTTTAGAGACCTACATCAAAGATGTGTTTGCCAATACGCTAAATGAGGATGATAGTGCTACCAAATTAGAAAAGCTTTCAAGTGTCTTTTCCTACCAAGGAAATAAAAATAATCCACCCGATTTAATCTTGAAAAATTCGGATGCCATAGAGATTAAAAAGATTGAATCTAAAAACTCAGCGATAGCTCTTACCCCAAAAGCCAAACTCTATGCCAACTTATATAGAATTAGTACCTCAAATAAGATATAATTCTTTGTATTATTTTATGAGGAGATATTTTGTCAAAAAGCAAAATAGAATTTGATAGGTGGAATAGAAGACAAGGTATTTCATCATGGGCTTTTAAAGTTTTTCAAAAACATAATAAAGAGTTAACAGAAATGTATATCTCTCATCTTCTTAGTAAACAGTATACATATAAATCTCTTAAAGAAAATGGTGCAGAATTTAAAGATTTAGCTCATAAACATTTTAACTTTAGAGATAACTCTTACTCTGATGTATTTAATAATATACATATTTGGTCTGATAATTTTAATAAGTTTGATAATTGGACAAACCTCAATGCTATTATGGCAATGAGTGCAAACCTTGAGACATATATGGCAACTGTTATTAAACTTGCTTTAGAGTCAGATATTGGTGTAACATTTAATGCAACAAGAAAAATAGATGGTATAGAGATAATTAAAAATTCAGATAAATACCCTTTTGAGCTAGAAGATAAAATTATTTCATGTACAAAAGGGGATTGGAGTAGCAGAGCATCAAATTTTGAAAAAATCTTTACTTTTGCTCCAACTATTTTAAAGAATAACATTTCTTCTTTGGATAAAATTAGAAAATTAAGAAATGATATTGGACATGCTTTTGGTAGAGAGATTGACAAAAGTAGAAACCACAATATTTTGACTCCCATTGAAACACAAACTATTAAACAAGAAAAAATTATAGAGTATTTAAAGCTTCTATTTGCTGTTGCTCGTGCAATAGATAAACAGTTAATGAGTAACCATATAGGAGAATATCAGGTTTTATATTTTTTTCATAGATTAGTTCCATCTTTAAAAGATGACCAAAATAGTTCACGAAAAATAGGTACTCATGCAACTCTCTTAAAAAAAGAGCTTTCTAAATTTGGTGATAATCGTGTTGGAAAACTATTTTGTAAGGGATTAGTTCACTATTACTATAATTTAAAATAATACTATTTTAAATATTGCTATGCTATAATGGTATTAAATGAAGAGATTAGCTTAAGTAGTAGAGTAGAGCCATGCGTACCCTTCACAAAGGGTACTTGCAGAGTCTTTCTGAATAGTTTAAAACTACTCAGAAAGGCTCTGGTATAGGTGCAAATCCTATATCTCTTCATTTTATTCTTACTCATATTAAAATCATATTTTTATTATTATAAAGGTTTATTTATATGAACATAATCTCCCTATTCGCAGGAGCAGGAGGTTTAGACCTCGGTTTCAAACAAGCAGGTTTTAACACCATTTGGGCAAATGAATATGACAAAGATATTTGGGAAACCTTTGAAAAAAATTTCCCAGAGACGGTTTTAGATAGACGAAGTATTGTCAATATCCCATCCGATGAAATACCTGAAACATTAGGACTCATTGGAGGTCCTCCCTGTCAGAGTTGGAGTGAGGCAGGGAAGTCTCGTGGTATAGAAGATGACAGAGGGCAACTCTTTTTTGAGTTTATTCGAGTGCTTCGGGACAAAAAGCCCCTTTTCTTTTTGGCAGAGAATGTCTCGGGTATGTTGGCAAGTCGGCACAGTGAAGCGTTGGAAAATATCAAAAAGCACTTTACCGATAGTGGCTATAAGCTTTCATTTCAGCTTCTAAACGCTCACGATTATGGTGTGCCACAAGATAGAAAACGGATATTTTTTGTAGGGTATCGTGAAGATTTAGGCATAGAGTTTGAGTTTCCTAAACCATTAGAAAAAAAGCTATATCTGCAAGATGTGATTGATGACCTTAAAGATACAGCTTTAAGTGCCAAAGATAAAACCTATAGTAATGGTGACGCGTGTGAACTTTTTAACCATGAGTACATGACAGGTGGGTTTTCATCGATGTATATGTCACGCAATCGTGTACGGGCATGGGATGAGCCATCCTTTACCATCCAAGCAGGAGGACGACATGCACCACTGCATCCACAAGCTCCCAAAATGGAACTGGTAGCCAAAGATAAACGTAAGTTTGTCGAGGGAAAGGAGGAGCTTTATCGGCGTTTGAGTATTCGAGAGTGTGCGAGGATTCAGACCTTTCCTGATAATCATAGGTTTTATTATAAAAACTTGACTGCTGGTTATAAAATGGTGGGTAATGCCGTACCTGTGAATTTGGCTTACGTTTTGGCAAAAGCCATAATGGAGCAATTAAACAAAGAGAAATAAAATAACCAAGCAGTCAGGCGAATTGGATTTATATAGCATATCTTTCCTAACCCAAAATCGCTCCAAAACCTCTTGACACGCCTCAACCTTTAAATTTCAAAGATTAGGCTATAATACTAACGCTAACTAAAGGAGTCTGATTTGGGTTGGGAAATACATGTACATTTGATCGCTGCTGTTTCATGGATAGGTGGTTCTGTTTTTATGTTTGTTTTGGGGATTTCTCTACGTGGCAAAGAGAATCAAGATGCTGTCTATCCAAGGATTGGACCGATATTTGGATATTTTGAGATCGCTTCTTTGGTGATGTTGTTAATTACAGGAACCTTGATGATCATGAATAATGGTTTAATTTATGTGCTTTTTAATGATAGCGTTCATAATGTTGCCATAGATGCGTTACGAGAAAAATTAGTTATCGTGGCAATTATGACGGTGATTACAATAGTGCATACCATTATTGCCTTTCGTACCAATGGAAAGGAGCGAAGCAAATTGGAGACCATTGTTTCACGGGCTTCTTCTATGGGAATTTTTATTTTGAATTTTGTGGTACTTCATTATGCCATTATAATACGGGATATTTTGTAAGAGATAATTTATAATATTTTTTAACATTTTTTGGTATAATAGATCAAAAAATGGAACCCAATGCGATGTCTCAGTTGTCATAAATGGAGTCTCAAAACATTTTGTTATGCTTGTCAAACACGACTCTTAAAGCCCAGTATCAGTAAGCGTCAGCTTGGCTCATTGGAGGTGTACAGTTTTTTTAAGTATCAAAACATAGAAGATCTTCTGCTCACCAAGCATACAACTCAGGGCTTTATGCTCTATCGAGCATTGGCACAAATCTCCTTTAGACCCTTTATTCAAACCTTTATGCGTGAAGATAGCCGAAAGCTTTATGTTGTGGGCATTGATGAGTCGGTGAAGGGGGGATACAGTCATGTCTCTTTGCTCACCCATGAGATGAGACACCCTCATACCCAAATACTGCATGCCAAACTCATGGCAACCAATCCCGTGACCTATGCGGGTAAAAGTTTACACTACCGATTGACAAATCCCCGTTATTTTCGTTATAGTGGGTTGTCTAATATCAAAGTAATCTTGGTGGATGATATTATCACCACAGGTACCACCCTTCAAGAGGCAAAAACGGTTTTGGCAGGGGTGGGGGTGGAGGTGCTTTTTGCCCTCACTTTGGCAGATGCTAAAAGCTAAGCTTTATTATGATAGATTATCAAAAAAATTAAAGGAAGTTATAATGGATGTAAAAAAAATACGAAGTATTTGTCGACCATTTAGAATAGTATTGGGGGCTGCCCTGATCGGGTATGGTGTCTATAGTGGCAACAGTTGGTTTTATTTGGGAGTTGTTCCCTTGATTGCTGGTTTGGTAAACTTTTGTCCCCTTTGTGGGATTACAGGTCAATGTGAATTGGTCGGATCAAAGGATTAAGCACCGCACTTCTCTCTATGTTTAAAAATTTGGTATAATGAAAAAAACTTAGAGAGGAAGGGTCTATGTATCAGATTCAAAAAACAGTAATACTGCTGTCTCTATTGGTGATATGGGGATGTATCCCCATGCCCAATGATAGCAATCAAGCTCACCTGCAACCCACATCAACACCACCTACATTTCATACCAGCACTTATCAGTTTATATCACCTCCATTAGATACGAAGCGTAATCAAGAGGAGCGAAATGCCTATCTTCGAGAATTTCTCTCTCAATCAGACATGCAGTGTCAACACTACCTTCGAACCCCTGCCAAGCCTGATCAGCAAAATCAGATTGAACAGAATCTCTATATGAGTATCTTTGATACGGTGAGCATGCTCTTTGGTATTGGGTACATTACAGAGAGTGCGAAGAAGGCAATTACCACTTCGTCTTTGCAAGCAGAAGACAACCAAGCTGCCTATCAAAATGCTCTAACTCCCGAGATTCTTAAAGGGGTAGAGATTGGACGGGCAAGGTATGCTAAAAAATTGCTTGCTCAGCAAGCAAAACCTCTCAATATTTATACGATTAGCAACGTACAAAGAGATCTCAACAATTATGATAAACTCTGTAGTCGAGAGTATGGGTTGATTGAGATTAATCGTGCGTTAAAAGAGGTACAGTATCAGATGATGCAACCACCTCAAGTGCGAAAACCAAAGATTGATCCCGTGGTTATCAAAAAGAAAGTAGAAGCTGTCACCCAAGAGGTCAAAAAGCAAGAGGAGCTAAAAGAGGAGGAAAATAATCTCTCTAAAGAGTAAAACAGGGCTTTTTGTTAGCTTATGTTAGTAAAATTGTACCATTAATTAACAAAGGTAATTTGAAATATGAAAACAATATTTAGAGAGTATGACATTCGAGGTATTTTTGAAAAAGAGCTTAATGAACAGAGCGTCAAGCTTATTGGGTATTTTTTGGGTCAACGTATTGGGGGGGAGAAGGTGGTTGCCATTGGATATGATGCCCGTTCTCACTCTCCTATCTTGCGTGATTACCTCACCTCAGGACTCAATGCTGCTGGGTGTCGGGTCTTGGATATGGGGATGGTCGCAACGCCAGTAAACTATTTTGCCAACTATATTGAGCATGATGGGATTACGACCAATGCGTCGATTATGATTACAGGCTCTCATAACCCCAGTGAGTATAATGGTTTCAAGATTACGCTAGAGCAAGCTCCTTTCTTTGGAGAGCAGATCTATGCCTTGGGAGAGGAGATCATGGCAAACAGTGATCTTAAAATTCCTGATAACAGTGATGCTCAGACCATTGATGTCAAAACTCCCTACATTAATTACATGGTCAAAAATTTCGCCCATCTCAATGGAATGCCACAAAAAATTGTGCTGGATTGTGGTAATGGGGTAGCCGATACGGTACTTTCTGATATTTTTGATGCTTTGGCATTGTCGTATCGAGGTTTATACATGGAACCAGATGGTACGTTCCCCAACCATCATCCTGATCCCTCTGTTGAAGAGAATCTCAAAGATCTCAAACAAGCATTGGCAGAGGAGGGGGATATCGCCTTTGCGTATGATGGGGATGCAGATCGTATCGCCGTCTTGACCCACAAGCACAATATCAAAGGCGACCAGATGGCACTGCTCTATGCCATGGGGATGGAAAATCCAACAGTGATTGGGGAGGTGAAGTGTTCTCAGGTGATGTATGATGAGTTGGCACGTCGGGGAGCCACGGCGATTATGTACAAGACAGGACACTCCAATCTCAAAGTCAAAATGCGAGAAACCAATGCTGATTTGGCATGTGAAGTGAGTGGGCATATCTTCTTTAAGCACCGATATTTTGGGTATGATGATGCAATCTATGCGACGTTGCGTATGTTGGAGTTGATTCATCAGGGGATTGATCTTGATGCTGAGATTGATGCGCTGCCAACGGTCTATTCAACCGAAGAGCTGAAAGTTGAAACCACCGAAGAGGAGAAGTTTAAAATTATTGATGCGGTAAAAAAACTGCTTCAAGATCCTCCTCATGATTTTCCCACGATCCAAAATATTATTGATGTGGATGGGGTACGGGTCAACTTCGAGCAGGGATGGGGATTGGTACGTGCGAGTAATACTACCCCTGTTTTGGTCACACGATTTGAATCCACCGATGCTGGCTTAGCCAAAATTTATGAAGATTCTATGAATCAATTGATTCGCAAAGCCCAGCAATCAATTAACCTATGATTAATAATTATTTGTTATACTCGATTCAATTTTAATAATTAGGATTAGATGTGTTAAAAAAAATATTCTCCATGAAGGTAGCCGTTTGGCTACTTTTTCTCTTTGGTATCATTATTGGTACGGCAACGTTTATCGAAAATGATTACGGTACACAGACAGCAAAAGCATTGATCTACAATGCCCGATGGTTTGAGTTTTTTCTGCTCTATTTTATTTTGATTCTGCTCTATAATATTATTCGCTACAAAAGTTACAAACATCGCAAGTCCGTTTTTCTCTTTCACTTTTCGTTTCTCATTATTGCCCTTGGGGCAGCCACGACCCGTTATGTAGGGTATGAGGGGATTATGAATATTCGAGAAGGACAGAGTAGCAGTACCATGGTCTCTGATGTCAAGGTATTACAGTTTGATGTTGCGTATAACGGAGAAAAAGCCCACTATGAACAGCCTTTGTTGCTCTCATCCATGACCCAAAATCATCTCAGTAAAACATTGCGTGTGGGGGACAAAGAGGTAGATTTTGAATTGATCAACTATCTTCCTGCGGCTGAGAAGCAACTGGTAGCTGACCCCAAAGGGAAACGGGCATTGGAGTTGATGGTTTCAGCTGCAGGACAAGGGGGAAGACCCATCAATATCCGACAAGGAGAGGTGCGTGATATGGGATCGTTTATTATTACGTTTGATCACCCTATTGATCATCCCACTAAACCACTCTTTGCCATTGTCTCGAATGGGAATAAACTAGAGCTGGTGCATGATTTTGATATCAAAACCCTCTCGATGATCACCCGAGAAGAGGGAGAACTTCCCAAAGGTCGTAGTCCCTTTGAACAGAAAAAACTGCATCAGTTTGCAGGCAGTGCGGTGGTACTCAAAAAGATTTATGATAAATCTGTGATCAAATATGGCTCCTCTTCACTCAAACCCAAGGGAGGAAAACCCGAGATGGTCACCTTCAAGGTCTCTGTAGGCGATCAATCCAAAGAGGTCAATCTTTTTGCTTATGCCGCCAATCAAGGAGAGGATCAAACCATTGAGCTTGATGGGGTGAAAATAACGCTTAATTTAGGAGCCAAAGTGATCAACATTCCTTTTTCATTGAAACTGATTGATTTCCAATTGGAGCGATACCCTGGTTCGATGAGTCCTTCTTCTTATGCCAGTGAAGTGGAGCTGACCGACCGAGAGGAGGGGATTGTGGATAGACCCTTTAGAATCTATATGAACCATGTATTGGATCATCGAAATTATCGTTTCTTCCAATCTTCGTTTGATCCTGATGAAAAAGGAACCGTTCTTTCTGTCAATCATGATCCAGGTACTTTGCCTACCTATATTGGGTATCTGCTGTTGGCATTGGGAATGATTTGGAACTTGTTTGATAAAAACAGCCGTTTCCAAAAGCTTTTGGCACGTGCCAAAAAACTTCAAGGCAGTGCTGTTGGAATCTTGCTCTTGGGACTTTTGGGATATGGTACTCCTACGCAGGCAGCAGCCTTACCTCCTCTTGATGCCAATCAAACCCAGTTGATTCAATCTTATGATACCCCGCACAGTGTGGAGAAATTTGGAGAGCTTGTACTTCAAAGTCATGGTGGACGGATGAAACCGATTGATACCTTTGCTCATGAAGTGGTCTCCAAACTCTCGGGGAAAAGCTCCATTTATGGGGTTGAACCTACCTCTATCTTTTTGGGAATGACCGTAAATCCTCAATTCTATCAAGGGTTGGCAATGATCAAGGTAGGACACCCTAAGATTGCCAAAGAGTTGGGCTTGGACAAGGATACAAAATATGCCAGCTTCAATGACTTCTTTACCCCCGAGGGTGGGTACAAACTCTCTGCACAAATTGCTGAGTCTGTGCGTAAGAAGCCTTTGGAAAAAAGTGCCTATGATAAAGAGTTGGTCAAGGCAGATGAGCGTCTCAATATCGCCTATATGGTCTATACAGGATCCTTGCTCAAAATCTATCCTGCTCCTAATGATCCCAACAACAAATGGATGAATCCCCAAGAGGCGATACAGCAGTTCCCTCAGAAACTCTCAGATATGGCACGTATGATGACAATGTATCTCTTTGAAGGGGTCAATGCAATCCAAAAAGAGAACAACAGTACCACGTTTGATCAAGCCATGAAATTGATCAATCTCTATCAACATAAATTTGGTGCTGAGGTACTTCCTTCTGCTAATGAGGTAAAAATTGAGATCGCTTATAATAAATTGGGACTGCTCTCCAAGCTAGTCCCCCTCTATCTCTTGATAGGAATTTTGCTCTTGATTGCATCCTTTATTAATGTGATTAAACCCTCTTTTTCGCTCAAATGGATTATGCGAATCTCTTGGGGGGTCATGATTGTGGGCTTTGTCTTGCACCTGATTGGTATGGGAATGCGTTGGTACATCGCAGGGCATGCCCCGTGGTCAAATGCTTATGAGTCGATTGTCTTTATTGCTGCTGCCACCGTGGTGGCGGGGTTGGTCTTTGCACGGAAGTCGCCCTTTACCTTGGGTGCGACAGCACTCTTGGCTGGGGTGACCATGGGGGTGGCACACATGAACTTTGTCAACCCTGAGATTACCAATCTCGTCCCTGTACTCAAATCCTACTGGCTAATGATCCATGTGGCGACGATTATCTCAGGAGATGGGTTCTTAGGGTTGGGGTCGATTCTTTCACTCTTGGTCTTGATCCTCTTTATTATCCGAAATGAGAACAACCCCCATATTGACCGTGCCATCAAGGAGCTGAGCAGTATTGCTGAGATGAGTCTGATTGTGGGACTCTTCTTGATGACCGTGGGGAACTTCCTCGGAGGAGTCTGGGCAAACGAGAGCTGGGGACGCTACTGGGGTTGGGATGCCAAAGAGACATGGGCAGGGGTTACCATCCTGATCTATGCTACCGTACTGCATCTACGCTTTATCCCTAAGATGAACAATCCCTTTGTCTTCAATGTGGCATCACTCTGGGCATACTCCTCGGTGATTATGACCTACTTTGGGGTGAACTACTATCTCTCAGGACTCCACTCTTACGCAGCAGGAGATCCTGTGCCGATCCCCAATTGGGTCTATTATGCCATTGCTGGGATGTTTGTTCTCACCTTGGTGGCTGCTCGAAAGCGAAAGATGAAGTAGATGTTAAGTGCCAAAGAGGATCTCTATAATGGTTTGATCGTGGAGCCTGACTCGATTGAGGAGGCAGTGTTGGCATTTGAGACCTCTTTGGCAAGGCTTTTATCCGATGCCAAAGAGAGAGAAAAGAGTTTGATTTGGCTGGATCTAACCACCAATCAAGCAGGGCATATTGCCTCAGCATTGGAGCAGGGGTTTGCGTTTCACAACTGTGAGCCTCATCGTACCACCCTGATCTATAAGGTTGATCCCGATGCCTATATTCCTGTCTCTCCCAGTCATACCATTGGGGTAGGGGCGGTGGTGATCAATGCCAAAGAGGAGTTGTTGATGGTGCGTGATCGTATTGGTACCCGTCATTCGCTCTACAAGCTTCCAGGAGGCATGCTAGAGCATGCCGATCGACTTCTTGATGGGGTAGAGCGAGAGGTGTATGAGGAGACAGGGATTCGCTCAAAACTGATCAAAATGGTCTCTCTGCTCAACTCCCATCCCTATCGTTACAACAAATCCAATATGTATATCGTCTTTCAACTTGAAGCCCTAAGCGAAGAGATTAATGTTATTGATACCCATGAGATCGAAGAGGCGATATGGATGCCTTTGGCAGAGTTTTTTGCTCATGAGGAGATGTCAATTTTTCAAAAAGATTTGGTACGTCAAGCCCTCAATAATGAGGGACTTAAACTTTTGGAGAATGATCGCTATTTCCAAGGGAAGAAACACGTCGAGGTCTATGCTTAGTTTTTGGCAAGGGTAAACTGCTGTTCATACATTTTGACAGCTTGATTCATCTCTTCAAGCAGGGGCATGTTGATGCGGATGGCTTTTTGAAGTGCTTGATCTGAGACATTGGCAGAAGCGATGATATCTTTGTAGTCCAACCAAAGTTTTTTGACCTTGACCAATTGGGCTTTGATCGCTGCATCTTTGGTTCCCAACAGTCCCATTTTGGTATCTCCATCAATCAGTGCATTGAGGGTCGTATCAAAAAGTTCCCCTGTTTTTTTGAGCTGTTTTTTATACTCTTTTGCATCCACAATACTGGCAATTTCGAGTAAGGACTTGGTCATCTCTTTGTTGATATTGGCTTGTTTTTGGCTTGCTTTTTCTTTTTCTTGAGGAGACATGCCCATATTGGCAACGCTGTTTTGATACTCACTCCACAACCCTTGCACCTTCATCAAACGCGAGGCAATGGCTGGATCACTCAGACTCTCTTTATTGTTGGTCATGAGATCATTCATGGTTTTTTGGAAGAGTTTTCCACTGTTTTTGAGGCTCTCTACATTGGCATTGGACTTCAAACTATTGGCAATAAGGAGAAGCTCCTTGGTCATCTTTTGGGTAAGCATTCGCTCTCTTCCTGCAAGGTTGATCGTGTGTGCCACATAGGGATCCATGTTCGTATTTTGTTGGTTTTCATACATCTCTACAATATAGTTCATGTTGCTAAGCAGTGGTAGATTCCCTTGATCAATGGCTTTGAGCGTTGCCTTGTCTACTTTTCCTTCTGCAATACGGCTGATCTGTTCTTTAAAGGGATTCCATAGGAGTAGTAGTTGATCAATCTCTTTGATAATGGCTGGATTTTTAGTTTTAGGAAGATTTAAGCTTCTGTCTCCATTACGCAAACCCAGTAGGGTTTTGTCAAAGAGGGCAATGGTTTTCTTGAGATTTTGTTTGTTTGTTTCCACCTCAATGCCTTTGGCAATCAAGAGTGCCTCTTTGCTCATCTTTTGGGTAAGCATTCGCTGCTTTCCTGCAAGATTGATAACAATATTGTGTTGTAGCTTTTGTGTCTGTTTGGGTTCATTGGCTTGAATACCCATACTCATGTAGAGTCCGATACTAATGATTGAAAGTACTTTTTTCATCCTATTCCTTTGGTAAAGTAGCTGAAAGTATATACTTTTTTTGATAAAAACTTATACAAAAATTATGTAAAAAAATTATATTCTTTTTTAATTAAAATTGATATTCCTATATTGATATTTACTTTTTATTAATTAAACTTAGATAAGATTAAAAAAAGGAATTCAATGAAACTATCAAAACGTATTGTGCTGTTAATATTTAGCACTTTTCTTGTTGCCCAAGAGGCGCCTCCTCCTTTGGAAATGGTACCACCCATCCCCCCCAATAATACCTATGATGAAAATTTTTCTGTTTTTGTGATCCCCTCTCCTACCATTGATGAGAATGTACTTGCTTTGGAGATGGAGGAGAACAGCAGCACTCCTTCTATTTTTTTGAACTTTGATGAGGCATTAAAGATTGCCAAAGAAGATCATAAGATGGTGCTGTTGGAAGTTGTCTCCACCAATTGTAAGTTTTGCAATCAGATGAGAGAAGAGGTACTTACTCAAGAAGAGGTGAGAAAGAAAATTGAAGAAAATTTTGTGTTGGCACAGGTAAATATGGATCAAGAACCATTGCCTTTGGGACTAAGCGAACAGATGACCCCCATGTTTGTGTTTATCTCAGAGGATGAGAATGTTGAAGATATGCGTTTTGGATACATGAATGAGCATGACTTTATTGGATTGTTGGAGATAGAGAGTCGTTAAAATAACTACTTTTGTAACGTTTTTGTGACAGATTCATGTTATCCTTATAAGACTAAATTTTAATTGATTAGGATAGGTATGTTTGATGCGTTAAAAATGAAAACAGCACTTTATGTAGAAGATGAGTTGGATGTATTGGAAAATATCTCTGAGTTGCTTAAAAATTATTTTAAAACGTTTTATACTGCATCTGATGGAGAGAGGGGATATGAGCTTGTTGTCGAGCAAGAGATTGATCTCCTGCTTGTTGATATTGGGTTACCCAAAATGAATGGTATTGAGTTGATTAAGAAAATTCGAGAGAGTGACAAAAATATTGAAATAGTGGTGATCTCTGCCTATACTGAAACAGATTATTTTTTGGAGTGTATTGAGTGCCAAATTGACAAATATATCATTAAGCCTTTTACCTCTCGTAAGATAAAAGCATTATTGGAGAGGCTTAACAAAAAGTTTGCTGAAAGGGATGTTGAAAAAGAGATCGTACTTGATAATGAGTTTACCTTTAATGGTCTCTCTTCACAATTGATCTTTAACAATGAAATTGTGAGTCTTACTAAAAAAGAGAAAGAGTTATTAATTCTGTTTTTAAACAAAAAAAACAGTCTAATTTCGATACAAAATATGGAGTATAGTATTTGGCCTGATCAAGCAAGCAGTGCAAGTAGACGACGGGCTTTGGTGAGTAGGTTGCGTGCTAAGTTACAACATCGCTTCATAGAAACATACTCCTCTGAAGGATATATTTTTAGAATTCATGAGCGATAGAAGAGATGTCTGTACAATCTAAATCTTCCATACGTATCACAACGTTAATTGTGGTTTTTCCTTTGATTGTACTGTTGCTTTATGGTCTTTTGACCCATATGTTTTTTTTCTTTTCCAAAAATGAAGAGCTAAGAGAGGAGTTGATTAAGTATGAAAAGACATTGATGGATGCCCAAAAAGACACCCTTCGTGAAAAGGTAGAAAATCTGGTACAGTTTATACGTTATTATGATGGACGAAGCAGTGAGAAGATCAAAGAAGATGTCAAAAATATTGTCAATGTAACAGCTGATATTGCCAATAATCTCTATGCAGAATATCATACGACCATGAAAGAGAAGGAACTTAAAGGGATTATCAAAAGTGTTTTGCGTAAAATCAAATTTGAAGGAGATATTGGGTATTTGTTCCTTTTGGATCTTCAAGGCAATACCTTGGTGCATGTGGATGAAAAAATGGTAGGAACAAACATTATGCACATCCAAGATGTCAAAGGGAAATATATCCTCAAAGAGTTTAATCGGGTACTTCGAGAGAAAGGGGAGGGATTTGTAGATTACTACTGGTATATTGTCAGTGAAGATCGCAAAGAGATGTACTATAAGATCTCCTTTGTTAAGATGTTGAAATTTTATGATTGGTATGTGGGGGCGGGTGAATATCTCAAATACATGAAACGTTTTGTACAAAAAGATATTTTAAAGTATATTGAAGCCAATGCCAACTTTAAACATGGCTATTTTTTTATTTCCAATTCTCACAATAAGATGATATTTCATCCTCTTCTTCATGGTGAAAAAGATCTCAAAAAATGTAAAAAAGAGGGCTTCTCTACAGATGAGAAGTATCTCTCCTATACTCAATATGTCTCAGAGTATGATTGGTACGTTACTGCCAATAAGGATTTGGCGGAAGTAAGGGCAAATATTGATGCCAAAAAAGAGAGCAGTATACTCAATGAAGGAAGCCATATTAGAACCAGTTTTTATATTATGATGTTTACGTGGGTTGTCTCTATTTTACTCTCTTTGTATCTCTCTATGATTATTAATCGTAAGCTCAAAAGTTATGAAGCCCAGTTACAAAATGCCAATGAAAAATTGGTTTTTCAATCCCGACAAGCTCTCATTGGTGAACTCTTTTCCATGATTGCCCATCAGTGGCGACAACCCATAAACAAAGTTGCCTCAATACTCGCACTGCTAAGATTTAAAATAGAGAGCAAAGAGATTAGCTACAATAAAATTGACCAACGCTGTCAAGAGATTGAAGAGAGTGTGGAGTTCATGTCTGAGACCATTGATGATTTTCGTACCTTCTATCAACCCAAAGAGGGAAGTGAATCGGTTAACCTCAAAGTATTGATTGAAAAATCGGTACATTTCTTGGATGTCTCCATACGCAAAAAAAATATTGATGTGGTGTTGATGTTGGAGAATATTAACTTTACGCTTTATGGTAATGAATTTTTACAAGTGATGATCAACCTGATCAAAAATGCCATTGATTCCATAGAGAAACGAGGACAGATTATTATTAAGCTTTATCAAAAGAGTGATACCATTATTATCTCAGTTGAAGATAGTGGGGTAGGGATAGAGGAAAGCTCCTTAGAACGGGTATTTGATCCCTACTATACCACCAAAGAGGACTCTATGGGATTGGGACTTTACATGACCAAGATGATTATCCAAAAGCACATGAAAGGAAGTATCAAAGTAGAAGCTTTACCCCAAGGGGTTCGATTTAGTATCTATTTGAAGTCTTAGATAAGATTTTAAAATAAATCTGAACCATGTCCTGCACTTTAGGTTGTGGGGTACGTGGATAGAGCAGGGCAATGTTTTGCTCCTCTCTCCATGCACAAGGAACTCTACCAACCTCTTTTAGCAAGAGATGGCTCACCCCTTTTTCCTGAAGCCATGCTAAAAGCGAAGCTCCCCCTTTGTTATGGTTCTTCTCAATCGTTAGGTTTTGACCATCAAAAAAAGCATAATATTGGGCATTCCCAAAACGAGAACTAAGTGGGGCATTTTTGCTGTTTATCTCTATGGGGGTGGTGATTATCATCTTGGAATATTAGCATATTTTTTTAATATTCAAAACCTGTAGGGTGCTGTTTTCCAACGCACCACCAACCTAGCATAAAATCAAGCTCTATAAAAGAAAAATATTTTGACTCTTAAAAGAAAAAAGTATTCTCTTTATGCGAATATTTGGTGCGTTGGAAAACGGCACCCTACGAATTTTATGACAATTTGACATATTTTTAATCTATTTTATTCTTTTCTGTTAAAATTTGAAATGGCACAATATAAACGGATTTTTTTAGCAGGATATAGCTATTATCTTACCATTGTTACACATGGACGTAATCCTATTTTGATAGATAATATTGAACTCTTGCGAGAGAGCTTTCGTGAGAGTAAACGTTATTTTAAATATAGTATAGATGCGATTGTGGTTTTACCTGACCATATACATATGATTATAACTCCAAAAGTTGCAGATGAGTACCCACGCATTGTTAAATCTATCAAGTATTATTTTTCTAAACATTGCGAACTTGAAGAGGAGTTGGAACAATCAGCTTCACGCTATAGGAGAAAATATAAACCCATATGGCAAAAACGATTTTATGAGCATATCATAAGAGATGAAAAAGATTATCTTCGATGTTTGGAATATATACGAAATAACCCCATAAAACATGAATACGTAGAGCATAATGAACAGTGGAAATATTCATCTTTTGGGTAGGGTGCCGTTTTCTAACGCACCAAATATTCGCATAAAGAGAACGCTTCTCTCTTTTAAACACTCAAAATATTTTTTGTTTTATAGAGCTTGATTTTATATGGGGTTGGTGGTGCGTTGGAAAACGGCACCCTACGGATTTTTAGCTCTCAAATTTAAATAAAAGCTAAAAAGAGTATAATCTATCCGAATTATACTTATAACTTAAACTTATACAAGGAAATACTATGTTTAAAAAAATTCTACCTTTAAACTTGATTATCTCGCTTAGAATGTTTGGGCTTTTTATTGTCCTTCCTGTTCTTTCTATCTATGCACTGAATATGCCAAATTCTAGTCATACGATGGTGGGGATTATTATTGGTGGGTATGCGATTACGCAGATGCTTTTTCAAGTACCATTTGGAAGCCTGAGTGATAAGATAGGGCGTAAGAAGACCATTATTATAGGATTGGTTATTTTTGCTATTGGTTCTTTGGTTGCAGGGTTGGCTGACAATGTCTATATGTTGTTGGTAGGGCGACTGCTTCAAGGGGCAGGGGCGATAGGTTCTGTTATTACTGCGACCATTAGTGATGTGGTTCGTGAAGAGGAGCGTGGTAAAGCCATGGCTATTATGGGTGGAAGCATCGGGATGGCGTTTGCTCTTTCTATGGTGGCAGGTCCGACCATTGCAGTACATTTTGGTGGGGTTCCGACACTCTTTTTTATGGTGGCAGCATTGGCACTTATTTCTATTGTTATTTTACTTAAGTCGGTTCCAAATCCTCCGACCATTAAGCATACCTACCTAGAGAGTGATAAGTTCAAGATGTTTGAAAACAAAAACCTGATGAAGATGAACATTACCAACATGCTAGTAAAAGGGTTTATGACCTTTGCGTTTTTGATTATTCCTATTGTTTTGACCAAGACTTACGGTTGGGACAAAGCAGAGCTTTATAAAATCTACTTGCCCTCTATGATTGTGGGTATTTTAGCCATGGGACCAGCTGCGATGATTGCTGAGAAAAA
>Ga0256828_1001202_pt1 | contig 16431 bp, 30 predicted proteins | sample CV88metaG_FD_185993 | JGI IMG/M metagenome (GOLD analysis project Ga0256828, IMG submission 185993) | Hydrothermal vent microbial communities from East Pacific Rise, Pacific Ocean - CV88 | ecosystem: Environmental > Aquatic > Marine > Hydrothermal vents | place: Pacific Ocean: East Pacific Rise...
TTTTTAAAGCTTAAAGAAAGCTTATTTAAGATAAAAATTTTTTTTAACTCAAATGCATCAAGATAAGGAGAACTATTTATATCAAAGTCAAAAGAATAAAATTGTTTATTTAAAAATTTTTTATCTTTCTTTGAAATTTTTTTATTAGTTAAAGAAATTATAAGGAACCTTTTTATATATAATAAATTATATCTATAAAATACTTATAAATAGCTGAAAATCAAATATCATCTTGATTAAGATGAATATTTTTTAAGTATTCAAGAGAATATCCATTTTCTAAAGCCATTTCAAGAAGAGAATCATTTAAAAAGCCATCATTTTGAAGTTTATGAGCGATTTCTCCTTCACTTTTAATATCAAACATCAAATCAAAAGAGTAAGGAAGTTCCCAATCATTATCCATATAAGCACTATCAAATTGATTAAGATTAAATTCTTTTCTAATTTTCTCTCTAATTTCAGACATAGTGAAATTATCTTTCATCATATTTTTAACAATATCTGTAATATTTGTAATTTCAAGTTGTTCAACAACAAAAGGAATATCTGAAACAAGATTATCTCTAACAATATGAATAACCTCATCCATACTAAAAGCATCAAAAGTTACAGCTCCTTGCTTTACTTGAAAAACAATTTTTTTCTTAAACATTTAAAGTCCTTTATTTTAAATATTTTATATTATATCTAAGGTTTACTTATAGATAGCTTATTTAAGGAGAATTAAAGAGTAAAAAAGATATAATAAATTATAAAAATAAAGGATTTAAAATGGGATGTTGGAATGCAACATGTGGAATTAGTCAAATAGCAATAACACATGGAACAAAAGTAAAAGTAGTTATTATTCAAAATAAAGAGGAACTACCAGAAGCATCAGGGTTTTGTTATCTTTCAGGATATGCAACACCTATATCATTTATTATTGATGGAGAATATAATGATTATGGAGGAATAGATAATATTGATGAAGAAGCTTATTCATCTAAGTTATTTTTAGAATATTTTAGAAGAGGTTTAGCTTCTGGAAAAATAAGAGTTCAAGGAGATAATTATTATGATACTTCAGATTTTGGAACAAATCCAATTGATTATTCTAAATTAGGAATAAAAGAAGTGATTAATAATTTAATAGAAAGAGGTAGAGTTTCAGTTGTAGTTGATTATTATAATTATAAAAAAGAGAAACAAGAAAAAAAAATAGTAAATATAGGAATACAAATATTTCAAACAAGTATTGTAAATAGTATTATTGATTCTATTTATAAAGATAATAGCTGGGAAAATAAAGAAAGAAAAAGAGATATATTAAAAAAAGATATGATTTATGCAGCTGAAGATTTATTTACAAATAAATTAAATTCAAGAGATCAAGAATATATAGATAAATTAACATCAAAATTAAAAGATGTAAATTCAGAAGAAGAGAGAAGAATAATTCAAGAAGAAATTGATGATTATATTTTAGTTTTAAATAAATTTTCTAGAAAACAATGGAGTTGTGAAGAGATTAGAAAAGAAGGGAAGTGGTCAAATCAAATAAGTCTTTTATCTTCAAGAGAGATAGTAAATTCAGAAGTATTTATGGATTATTTTAGAATAATAAAAAAAGAGAAAGAAAAGGATGTAAAAGAATTAGCAAATATGTTTGGAGACCTAATAGAACTTATTTATTCAATGATAAGTGTAAGAGAAAAATGGTCAGCTCAATCAGAAAAAGGTTCTCAAGCATTTGACCACTCAGCATATCTTGGATTAGCAAAAGGAATTAAAGATGCTGTATATGCTAATAGAGGTATTAAAGAAGGTAGTATTCTTTATTGTTATGAGAAGTATGAAAAAAATGAATTTTTATATGAAATAGGTAATGACTATATTGTAGAAAGTGTAGATTGGGAAAAGGATGAAATTAAGATTAAGGGATTTGGAACTCTTAATTGGAATGAATATGTAGAGCATTTTGAATAAGATGTAGTTCATAAAGAAGTTCTATAGAAGACGATGAAGTCAAATAAGTTTAAAATAACATTTATGTTAGAATAATAAAAAAAGAGAGATAATTATGGATAGCTATGAAGCATTAGAAAAAAGATTTAAAATAAAAAAAGAATTAAAAAGAAATATCTAAAAGAAAAAGAAGTTTCTGGATATAGAGAAGGATTAATATCTATTAATAATAGATATTATATTTCAACATTTAAGGAAATAGATAAATATAATGAAAAAAGGTTTGTTTTTCAATCTGTAGATATGAAGGAATATTTAAAAGATAAAGAGAAAGGGAAGAATAAATCTATTGATAGATATATTCACCCTTCGAAACTTGAAGTGATAGAAGATTTATCACAAAAAGTATATAAAGTAAAAATTATTTGAAGTTTTATTTATTAAATGAACCTTTTAATTCTATTTCAATATATTTTAAAAGTGTTCTTATTAAATATATTATAGATAGCATTTCTAAACTTTCTTCAATAGTATATAAAAAAGAATATGTTATCGTTCTTGTTCCATGTAAACTGGCTTCATATCCACCTAAAATATCAAATCCTACAGCACCTAAAAGAAATAAAAAAAATGATATTAAAATTTTATTTCTATATTCTTTTTTCAAATGAATAAAAAATTTTATAAAAAAAAGAGAAATAAAAATTATAATAAATGTATATGGAAGAACCCAAAGATAATAAATATAATTAAAATCTTTTAAATAGTATCTTACTATTCCTCCTATATATTCATGTATTTGTAAAGATTCATCAATAGACATGAAAATAAATAATATAGATAAAATCTTCCAATGAATATCATCATTTATTAATTTTGAAATAATATAAAATAAAATAGCAGAAATCAATAAAATAAATGAAGAAAATAAAGTAGGTAAATTATATTCCATATCAAAATCAAACATATGAATAAAAGAGAATATATTTCTATCATCAATCAAAAAATAAATATATAATTGTAAAAAATTCAATAAAAAAAGAATGGTAAAAACCATAAATAATTTTTTAGATATACTTTTATATAAATTATTCATATTTATTCTCCTTATTTAATTTAGATATACTTTTATATAAATTATTCATATTTATTCTCCTTATTTAAATATTTATTAAATTATATTATATTATATTATTCATAAAAAAAAATATAAAGAGGTTTAAAATATGAGAAAAGGTTTTACTATGATTGAATTAGTTTTTGTTATTGTTATTATTGGGGTTTTATCTGCTATAGGGTTAGCTAAATTTAAAGAAAGTTCTATTCAGGCTCATAATGCTGTTGTTTTAGCTTTTATGGGTAATTTAAATAGAAATGTTCAACCAAGTATGATGGTAGAAGGTCTATCTTTAGGAAGCGGAAGAAGATTAGGTTGTTATTCAGGTTTATATGAAAGATATACTAATATTCCTAAAGAAGTAGAAATGAAAGGTAGTGTTTGTGTATTTAGTCCAACAGAAAATGGAGGAGCAACAATATCATTAGTATTAAATCCAAATAATAATACTAATGAGGCAGGAGAGATAGAACGTTTAGACAACAAATGGATAGCCATCTATGATTACGATGGACCTACCTACTAAATAATAAAATTTTTTTCAAAAAATAAAGAAACTGCATTATAAAAATCACTTTTTTCAAAAGATTCTTCTGAACTCAAAATTTTAATTAGTTCAAGAGAATCTAATTTTTTATTAAGAAAGAAGTTTTTATAATTTTCATTCTCAAGCGGTTCTAAAATTGAAATTGCCATATCTACAGTTGAGTTTAAAATTCCTGTCTCTCTAACTGTATTTTCAATAGTTTCTAAAAAAGGAAGTCTAATATCTTTTAGAAATGATTGAGGTCTATACTTAACTCGAATAAGAATATTGTTCATAACAAAATAATTTTTATGGGTATTTTTTCCATATAGACCATATGTTAAAGTGAAAACATATTGTGTAGGTTCTTTTTTATGCATAGGCTTCTCCAAACATTGTTGTATATAGGTCAATTCTTTCTTCAGCGATAAAGTTATCTGCTCTTTCAAGAATATTTCCAGTTAATTTCATTTTTCTTTTTTCCAACATAACTTTTAAATTATATACATTTTGTGTATCAAACATTTCAATTACCCATTCTCCAGTATCATTTTGATATACAAAACCTTCTTCATCACTATCTTCATTTAAAAGAATATCTTTTTCAAAAATAAATTCACTATTGATTTTCATATTTGTAGATAACATCAAATCTTCAAAATTAAAAGGGGCATTTTCAATATCACACTCTTTACCATTAGTAGTAAAATGAAGAAGATTATTTGAATGCCACATTCTTCCACCGGAAACGATAGGTTCAAAATCTCTTTCATGTTGATATTTAGGTTCATATCCTCTCATCAAAATCATTTGTATTCCTTTATTTTATTATTAGATTATATCTATATTTCACTTAAATATTGATTAAATTATTCATTTAATCTTTTTCTAACTTTTTTTTGTTTTTTCTTAGAGAGGTCATTAAAAAGTTTTCCCCAAACTAAACAATAAGATTTATTTAATTCCTTAATTGGAACATCTTTAATTAACACAAGAACAAATCATACGACAACCACTACCATAATATTCATGACCAGAATCACAAGCACATTTTTTAGAATAAACAGTTACTTTTTTCATTTATATCCTTTTCTTTATAATAGATTGTATCTATATTCCACTTAAATATTGGTTAAAAAATAATTGTTTTTTTCTTTAGGTTCTCATTACCATTAAATTCATATTCAAGTTTTCCTCTTCTATATAAATTTTTATAAACATGAGACATGTTAAAATCATATCTATTAATAAAAATTCGACTATATTCATTAATCATTTCTTCGGCGACAGAAACGATTGGTTTATCAGTATTTAATCTTTTCAAAGATTCATCAATAAGATAAAGACCAGAACCAGATTTTTGATATTTTTCTGAAATTCGAACACATCTTAATTTTTTTTCGTCGCTATTTTTGATAATAGAAATACCAGCAATTTCATAATTTTTTTCAAGAAGGATTACTTCATCATTACCGTTAATAACACCAGGAATAACATTATCAAAATACCAATCAGAAAAGTTTGGATAAAGCTCAGAAAGGGGCTTTAAAAGGGTAAAAGCATTATATAGAGATGGGATATCCTTTGGAGTAAGAAAAGTCATTTAAGAGCCCTTTATATTTGATGTAGAAGGTTGTATGTAATCATATTTAATTTTCTTAAAGAATCTATATCCATTTCAGAGAGATGATTTTTATAAGAAGAATAACTTTTTCCTTCATTTAAAAGAGATAGGTCTTCATTCTTCATTCTATCAAGAGGAAGCCATTTAAGATAAGCTTTTTTTTGAAATAGATTAAAAATACCAGAATATACTTCAACAACATCAACCCAAGTATAAAAACTATTTTTTTTATTTATGTATCTTAGACCTTCTCTTTCAATCCAAATATATTTATTAATAGTTTTAAATTGTTCTCTTGAAAGTTGAGAAAGTTTTTTATTAATATTTTTCATATTAATTTTAATTTCTTTAATAATTGTTTTTCTTTCATCTTCTATTCCAATAGATTGAACTAATTCTTGATTATAAACCATAATATTCCTTAAAATGATATTTTATGATTATATCAAAAAAGAATTTTAGTTATCCTTAAATTTTAAAAGATTTCTATCTATTAGAAGCAGTTCTAGAACTAAATGGAAAAGAAATTGATGTTCTTTGGCCAAGAATAAAAATGTCAATTAGAGAAGAAGGACAAGTTAATTTTATGGTGAATAATGTTAAGCTAAATATGCATTCTTCTAATTTTATACTTACAAAAGAGAATTATAAAAAAGTGAAAAAGATGAAAAAAGATGAAATTATTTTAATTGCTCTATTAGATGCTCAAAATAATGGAGATTTATTTTTCAGTGAAAATGAAGAAGAAGATTCAAGAGCAAGAGAGATATTAGATAAAGAGATAGAAAAACTATCTAAATCTTTAAAAAAATAAAATAAGTGACTAAGGTCACTTATAAATTCATATTGGATATAATTTAATTTGAATCAGGTTTAACAACTTTCCATTTTTTAATTTCAAGACGATTAAGATTTTCAGTTCTATCTTTATCTTTCCAAGAATTTTCAACAACTAAAGAATATGTAGCTCCTCCATCAGATGTAGGAGAAAAAATATACTGAATTTTGCCTATTCAACTTTACATTCCAAGCTTTATTATAAGGCTATGCTTATGGATAGATTAGTTCTTTTTGTTGACCCAGCATATACAACACAAGATTGTTCTTCTTGTGGTTCGAGAAATAAATTTTCTTTGAGTCAAAGAACATATGTTTGTGATTGTGGTTTTTCCTTAGCTCGAGATTGGAACTCAGCTATAAATATTAAAAACAAGGGATATCAAACTTTTTTTGAGGCTATAAATACCTCTTCTTTGACCTCTGATGGTCTAAAGACAAGTCTTGCTGCTTAGCTCTTTGCTAAGTTGTTAGAAAACTCAGTTGCTTGCAGCGGAGTAGTTTATTTAGAATAATGATATAATATTTTATAAAAGAAAAGATAGAATAAGTTAAAGGCTTATTTAGCCTCTAACCATTTTTGATCATGATTAATTTTAGTATCATAAATAGAGAATTCAACAACTTCTTTTTCAACAGAAAATCTATCTTTTTTTAAAAGAGATAAGATATAATCCAATTGAGCTCTAAAATCTTCATACATTTGAGTATAACTTCTATATGTAAGCATAATAGTATAAGAACCATCATCATTTACTTTAAAGGCATTTTTAGATAGATGAGAGTCTGTTTCTTTTGCTATTTCAGAAAGGATAGGAAGAACTTCATCATTACAATTAACACCAAAATGACATTCAAAATAACAATTTTCAGGCATTTTTGTGTCACCAAATTCTTTAAATGGTGCTTTTGGATGCCAATAAGCTGCTTCAATTTTTTCTCTAATTACATTGTATCCTTTTTCAAATAAAAAGTTAGAAATTCTTTTCATTTCATCGAATGCTTCACCATTATGTCCAAAAAGCTTAGAAGATGTCATTACATCATTCATTACTTTTTCACCAGTTTGATTTTGAAGAGCAAGAACAATTGGTTTAACATTAGCATCTTTACAATCTTTTTTAAATTCTTCAATATCAATTCCAGTTTCAGCATTAACAGTAATATGAATTTCATAAAGCATTAAATCAGACTTTTCAAGAGAATGGTCTTCTTTTCTTTGAAGAGTATCCCAAACATTAGCTTTTCTTTCAAGTTCTTTTTTAAATTCTTCATCAGAGAAACCAAGAGAGTAAGCAATAGATTTAGCTACAAGATAAGTATCAACACATTCTTCAAGAATATCTTTTTTATCAGTAATTCTATGGTTTGTAGTATATACACCAGAATAAGGGAGAGAAGCTTTGGCTAATTCACCACCTTCTTCAAACAATTTAGCAATTTTTTCAGGGAGAGTTTTTTTATCACGAATGGATAATTCTTCAATATATTTTTCTAACAAGGGAACTCCTTACAATTTTAGATTGTAAATAAAGGATTATTACTTATTTACTTATAATTATAACAAAAAGAAACTTAGAGATTACTTAAGATAATCCTATATTAAAAAGATATCTTCAGATATAACTTTATTTTATTAGTTGATATCGGGTCTTATCGCTAATAGCGAGAGACTTAATAAATAATATCTTCTTTTAGAAGAAACTCTTTTAATTTAAATAAAAGTTCTTTACTTTCTTTATATTCATTAACTAAATAATTTATTTTATCATTAGAATGATAAAATTTAATGTTAAATTCTTTATTATTATCCATAGTAATATTAAAAAAGAAAGAAGTATCTTTATCATTAATTTTAAAATTAAAAAAAGATATTTTATTTTTATAAATAAAATATTCATCATTTATAGTAATAATATTTTTAGAAAAAATTATAGATTTTATAAAAAATTCTCTATTTTCATGTGTAAACAATAGAATGTCAGTAAAGGTTTTTTTTTCTTTTATAAGGAAAAATTTTGTTTTAAAACTCTCTATATAAATAAAACTTGGATGATCAATTTTTATATTATGAGTTATTTCTGTTGGAGAGTAAAGATAGTTTCCATGTGAGTATTATCCTGGATAAGAACAAAGTTTCAAAACTTTATAAAGAGTTCGGAACAGCTTACTGGAAGACATACATTGAAGATCCTTTGAGAACTCATGTAAGAGAGTTCACCAAGACTCAAAGTATGTTCGCTATGACAACTGATTCTTCAGTATCTAAAATGATGCAAAAGAATGTTAAAGAATATTTGGTAAAATTCTTGAAAGAGAATAAGATGCCAATCTTTGTAAAAGTTGTAGCAGTTGGGAAAGTCCTTCCTCAAAAAGCAATTATTGAGGAGACAATTCGAACAGGAGTGGCTCGTCAGGCAAAGAGAACTCAGATTGAAAACGAAAAGATGCAAATCCAACGTAAACAAACTGAGATCGCTCGTGCTGAAGCAGATAGAGCATACATGGACAAATTTGGTATGACACCTGACCAATATCTTGAATTTCTTCGTTTGAAGGTTCAGGAAAAGGCAGTTGCCAACGGTGCAAATGTATCTCTCATTATGGGAAATGCAACACCTATGGTAGATGTGTCACCAAGAAAATAAAAAAAGGAGCCTTGTGCTCCACCCTCAGGCTAATATGCAGACTTTAATAAACAATATTTTCTTCTGTTAATTTTTTAATGATTTCATCAGAATTTTCTACTTTTAATTGAAATGTTCCTCTTGAATTAGTTAAATTAATTTCAGTATCAGTTATTTTTTCATAAGCTATAATAGAGGATAGTCTATATCCTTTTTTCCCATTAGAAATAAATTGTCCCTGCATATAATAAATATCAATTTGTTTATTTAAAATAAAAGAGACATCTTTAGAAGGAATATTTTTTTGATAAATAGCAACATCAATATCTAAATCAGGAACAGAACTTTTTTCATGTATTTTTTTTGATAAAAAATCTTTTTGACCCTCAGTTAGAGGATATCCACTCAATTTAATATTAAAACCCTCCCAAGTTCCATAACATCTTCCAAACTCATCATTAGCATTTGAATGAATAATATATCCAACTTTTTCACTTGTTTTAAAAATAACTGTTCCTGTATTATTTTTAGTATAAAACCCAACACCATTAAACATTATTATCTTCCTTTTTCAACTTTTTCAATAATTTCTTTTGCTCTTTCTAAAGAAATTATTTCTGTATCAGGTGCTTCATAAGGAATAGAGAAATCTAATTGAAAATAGAATTTATTTTCATCAGTAACGATAGAGACACTGGCACCACTATAATTATAACTATAACAAGAAATTTCATCCAAGAAGATTTTATCATCCCATTCAGCATAATTATTTAATTTAACAAGACATTCAAAATATTCTTCACAAATCATAATATTCCTTTTTTTGTTTATTATATCTTTATTATCCTTAAAGAGAGTTTATATATTAGGATAAGGAATATATAAGTTAGTTCATGTTAAAATAAATTATTATAAATAAAGGAATATAAATGGGTATTTCAGCAGATATTATTTTATTCAAAAGTAATAAAACACAAGAATATTTTCAATATGATTGGTTAACTCCAAAAAACAAGAGAAGATTGGAAGAACTCTATGATGATGCAGAGATGTTTTATTGGTATGAAGAGCTTTTTTATATTGGAGATGGAGAGACATTTAAAAAAGGTATTTTAGATAAATATCATGAAAATGAAGGTTTAATTCCTTTAAAAGAAGCAATGAAATATATTAAAGAAAAAGAACGAATTGAAAAATTTTTAAAAGATTTCTTTAAAACAGATATGGAATATATTTTAGAAGATAAAAGATTATATGTAAATTTGAATTATTAGGAGAAAGAATGAATTTAAATGTATCGAAAAAAACTTTTAATAAATATTTATTAGATATGGAATTAAATTTAAAAATTAAACAATATGAAGATTTTATAAAAAGAATAAAAAGAGAGATAAGGAAAGAATTAGATAAATCAATAAAAGAAGAGAAATTTAAAGAGAAAGTAAATGAGATTTTTATAAAAACTCCCAGTTTGTTTATTTTAATAGCTGATGAACTGATAACAAATATAAGAAAAACATATTTTAAAAAGATATTAAATGAAGGAATATTAGATATTTATATTGAAGATAAAGGTTTTTATTTTAATAAAGAAATAATGATATTAGCATATAAAAAATTTTTATTAAAAGAAATTAAAGATAGTAATGAAATACAAAATAAATTTAAATATATTTACAATAAAAATAATTTATCTTATTATAAAATTGAAAAATGCTACAAGAAAGAAGAATTTAATCTTAATAATGAAGAAAAAGATGAAATAAGAAAAGAAGTAGAAGAAGAAATAAAAAAAATATATAAAAGATTTATAATGTTAAGTAAAATTTATCAAATAAAAGATGAAGAAGAAATAGATAATTTTTTATTTGAAGATTATAATGATTATTTAAATGTGGAACCAAGAGATATATTAATATTTGAAGAAAATATAGAAGATAATGCAATTGAAAGTTTGAAAGAATTAATAGTTGATTTATTTGGGAAAGACATTACTTTTCTTTTATTTCAGGAGGAAGAAAAATTAAAAAAGATATTATATGAAGATATTAATAATACAAAAGATATATTTATTAAAAGCAAAATAGAAATATTAAGAAAACATAAAAAAGAGATTAAAAAAGCAAAAGAAATAATAAGGGAAAGAATATTTACTTTTTATATGCCAAATGGAATAAAAAAGACTATGAAAGTAAATATTTAAGAAAATAACTTATAAAGGAAAGAAGATAGAAAAATCTATCTTCATATCTCAATAATAGATAAAGGATGTAAAGAGTTTAATTCTAAAATCAGATCAACAAAATCCTTTTTAATCAAAAAAAGCAGAAGAAATAGTAAAATATTTTGAAGTGAAAGTAGATTATACAGATAGTCCATCAGTAATTGAAATTTTTGAAAAAAATAGAAGAGATTATTTTAAATATATTGCAAAAGAAATCTCTTATGAACTTGCTAAAAAAGTGTATGGAAAAGAAGATAAAGAAATTAAAGAAATTTCAGGAGTTCTGATTCCTTTTTATTTTGAAGAACTTCTATATACAGAAGACTTTGCAAAAAGAGAAGGAGACACAATATATCTTTATTCAAGACAAAAAGAAGATATTATTAAAGAGGATGGTGTATATAGAAGAGCTCTATATACTACTATCTATACCTGTAAAATTGAGGATGGTAAGATAGAATCTTATTCTAAAACAAATAATTACCTAAAAGCAGAAAAGAATTTGAAGTTATTTAATGTTTCTTATGAACATTATTCATCTTTTTTGGTTGATACAGGTGGAAATGAAACTATATTGGCAAAAAATGCAGATGAAGCAAGAAGTATTTGCTCACAAGCTATATATCCGCCAGAGGAAGGTCTTTCATGGAGTTTTAAGGTTTATGATGAAGAGAAAGAAGAATATTATTCAGATAATTCTCCTTATTCTTATGTTGAAGCCATAGAAAATCCAGGAATTGCCAGAGCTGAAAGAGAGATGAATTTATAATCTCTCGTCCTATTTCTTAAAGGAATGGGATTTTTAAATTTAAGTTCTTATAACAAAGAGAATATTAATAAAAAGGAGTAGTTTTCAATTAGAAGGAAACATTACATGCTCCAATAGTGCCAGTCATAGGCTAGTAGACGAAAGTCTAATCTCAGGTCAATCTAAAGACCAATATTTTTTATGAAAGGAGATTATTATGACAAAGTTCGAAAAAGTAAATGGAGAGTATAACGATACCTCCATCAAACTAATTGAAGCGAATGGAGAATTCCCATTAGTTGTTTCTGCTACATCAAGTAGCAGAGATAACGTGGAGTTCTCTATGAGAACTCCAGACGGAGAAATTCTGAAGTCGAAGGACTTCCACTATGCAGCAATGAATATTTCTGTAGTGGAGAAATTCCTCCCAGAAATCGATTCTGCCATCCTCAAAAAGATGGCGGGTATCGCCGAAGGGCGGTATGGTTATGCATCAAATCAAAGAGCCTTCTTTGGGGGAGACGCAGTGCTTTACATCAACTGCTATTCCCCTGACTGGCATCAAGCCCAGGCTGATGCAAAGCTTGCAGCTCTCTTCAACTAAAAAAAAGGAGCCTTGTGCTCCTCAATCAGGCTAATATGCAGACAAAATAAAATTAATTAAATTCCCAAATATCTACATTATCAGGAAGGATATCTAATAAAGGAAGAATATCTTTTCTATCTAGCCCACCATGAGAAATACCTGGAAAAGGAAGAGCAAATTTTAAATCAGGATTTTTATTAGCATAATCTGCTAACTTTTGAAGAGCTTTTTCAATAATATTAATATGAGATTTATCTCTCCACTTAATTTTAGTTTGAAAAGCAAATATTTTTAATTCTTGACTGCCTTTAATATAAAAAACTTTATTACCTTTAATCATCTGACCAAAAATTTTAGCTGAATTTGGATATGTATCTCTTACAACTTTGGCATTCCCAGCACCCATAACAAGCTCACCATTAGATTTAACTTCACTATTAGCTGTAAATCCAATTAAATCATAAAATGCTCTATTTTGGTCAGTATAAAGATTTCCTTTTTTAAATGCCATAAATAACTCCTATAATTAGATTTCTGATAATTTTTAACTATATTTATTATAACTAAAAATAGATTATAATAAACTTAAAAATCATACTACATTCATCATAGCAATAGCCGACTTTATTCCATGTTTGTTAAAAACATCTTTTAGATATTTTTTTCTATCAAAATTTTCTTTCTTAGATGTTTGAGAAGTTATATCTTTAACGGAAAAATCATATCTATCAATAGAATATTTTCTCATTTTATCTGTTCCATAAGAGTCTAACTTAGCAGAACCAGATAAATAACCTTTAACTTTGTTCAATGTAAAAAAGACACATCCACCAGATTCAAATTTAAAAGAAATAGATTTTCCCATTTGAAAATCATCTGTAGAAGTCTTTATTAAAGTTTCTCCTTTGATACGATTATTGAAATCTGATAAAATTTTATCAGATATATTAAATCCATTTTTTTCAATAAATAAAACTAAATCTTCCACTATTATCCTTTATAATTTTTCATAATATCTTCTCTAATTTCTTTATCTCTTTTAATTTCCATATCTAAATTAGACATTCTTTTCCAATTTTGAATTGGATGAAAAAAATAATAAGTAGAACGTTTAATTTCAGACCAATAAGGATATTTTCTTATAAAAAAGAAATAAATTTTAAAATATTCTTTTGAGTGATTGAATGATTCTTTCCAAAAGTTAGTTGTTTTCATTAATTCCCCTTTTCTTTAAAAAATGAAAATAATGTTTTTTCTGAAATATTGCATTGAATAATATTATTTTTAAAATCAAAATAAATACTTTCAACAGATAAGCCATTTTTTTCTTGAATATAATCTTGAACAAATTTAAGAACATCTTTTTCATCAAAACGAAAAGGAATTATTCTTTCAATACCATCTTTTTTTTGAGAGAATTCAAAATAAATATCTTGAAAATCATCTCTAAAAGAATGAACTATTGAATTAATTAATTCAAAAGAGCCATCATTTTCAGTATAAATTTCTTTATATTTTTTAGTTAAATAATTAGTTAAATTTTCTACATCTAATTTAATAAGATTTTTTTCTTCCATTTTTAAATCCTTTTTGTATTTCTAAGTTAATTATATCAAAACTATACTTTAAGTTTATTTAATTTTTTTTCAATATCTTTAATAGAATATTTTTCTTTAAAATTATCAAAAATATTATCAAGATATTCTGTATAAATTTCTGGATTAGAATTTATATATTCTCCAACTGAATTTTTCCATTCTTTATTTTCTTCTTTTATTTTAAAAACAGGTATATCTTCTCTATCATCAAAATGAACAAGTTCATATAATTTTTGACCTTTTTTGACAAGTAAATTTGAGGAGTATATTTGTATAAAAAAAGAGGAATAGCAAGACTAATGAATAAACTTAAAATAAAAGAGATGGGTCTCATGGTCTAATCCTTTTACTAGGTTCAAATTTAATCCAATAAGATGGACAAATACCTATTTCATTATCCGTATAGAAATCTGATAGTCTATATCTACCAGAAGCATCTTTGGTGTAATATTGCCATTCATAAATAATAGTTTCATCAACAATACGAAAACTATCTTTTGCCCAGCCTTCCCAATTAGGTTCATTATTAAGAGTCCATAAAGCCCAAGTCTCTCCATCTCCAACTTTAGCCTCAATCTGTTTACCATCATAAAAAGCTTTTCGTAATTCAGAAAATTCATTATCAATAATGTAAATTACATTATCTGTCCATATTTCTGAATCAGTAATATCCCAGTTCTTTTCATCTATATTTCTATACCATCTTTTTGGTCTACCTTGTTCAATCCAAAGATAGAATTCTTTTTTTAACTGTTCTTTATTCATTTTCTAATCCTTTTTGATGGTTCAAATTTAAAATAATTTCCATCCAATTCATTTTCAGCAAAAAAATCTTCAGTAATAAAATATCTATTTTCTTCATTAACAAAGATATACCATTGCCATTCATAAATAACATCCTCAGGATGAATTCTTAATTTTTCAGGCTTAAAATAAGACCAATCAGGTTCAACTTCAAAAGTAAACCAAGTTTCTGTATCAGCCTGCTGCCATTGAAGTCTTCTACCATCCAACCAAGCCTTTCTAAAAAATGCCATTTCATCATCAATAACATAGATACAGTCTTCACACATAAAAGGTTCAGTTGAAATATCCCATGCACCATTACCATAACCTACCCAAACTTTTGGACGACCATTATCTAACCATTTTGAGAATTCTTTTTTTAATTGTTCTTTATTCATTTTTTTGATACCTTTATTTTAGAGACATTATAACTTTCAAAATATTCTTTATACTCTTTTTTTATATCTTTTTTGGAATAATTCCCTGCAGCCCAAGGATCAATAAATAAGGTGTTACATTTTTCACAAAAAGAATGTTCAGAAGCATCCATACAACCAAAAGCAATCGAAACTCTTTTTGATTGAGGATGAGAACAAAAAATAGATTTTAAAAAAGTCATAATATACCTTTCTTTTTATCTATTATATCTAATATAAACTTAAATATAGCTTTTATTATTTTCAAGAGACAGATAAGCTTATTCAGAGATTTTAATTTTTTAAAATATATAAAATTACACCTTAAAAAGAACATACAATAAAGATATTTATTATTAAGCTATCCACCAATTTTTGATTGGTGGATTTATATAAGAAATTATTCAAAAAGTTCTAATTTCATTTCAATGGAATTATTGTTCCATTTCAAAGGAAAAATTTTAGAAGAAACATTCATAATAGAATGTTTAATTTTTCCTTCAAATTTTCTAGCTTCAAACCAAATAAAAGAATTTTGTTCACCAGAACCATCATACCATTCTACAAAAGCTTCTGCCTCTGCTTTAGAAGAGAACCCTGTAATAACTACAGAAAATTCAGAGACTTCTTCAGAAACAGAATATCCAAGATTTTCCATTGTCTTATAAATAGGAATTCCATTTTCATTTACATCAAAAGCAACCTCTTCATTATCAGAATTAATTGTATAAAGAACAGCAATTGAATCTTTTGTGAATGCCTCTTTTCCATTTTTAAGAGAGTATTTGGAATTAGGTTGAATTGTCATTTTTTTCCTTTTTTAATTGTTAATAAGAGTATATCAAAAGTTAGCTTAAAAGCAGATTTTTTCCAAAACTTAAAGCAAGAATAGAGAGAAATCTCTATTCATCATTAAGAGAAGAAATATACTTTCTAATCTTTTTAATTTTTTTAGCATTAATTTCTCCAATATCAAAAGGAACCAATTCTTTTTCAAAACCAAACAATTCAAGTTTATGAATATTTTCAAGAAATTGTTCTACCTCTTCATTATTTAATTTCTCCTTTTTTATTAATAAAAAAGATTTTATCAGAACACATTCTATGACTAATAGTTAAAATCATAGTATCTTTTTCCATATCAACAAATGCGACATAATCATCTGTAAAATCAACATAATTAGGAATATAAAATCCTCTTTTAGAAAAATCAAATTTTTTAGGGAATTTACTTTTAGTAATTTTTTTAAATGCCTTTTGTTGCTCTTTTGTCATTTTCAATCCTTTAAAATAATAGTTACTTATAAAAAATAAGTACTTTTTTGTTATAGGATTAAGTTTTTATTTATTGAACTACCCACCCGCTAAAGACGGGTGGGATTCCTAGAAAAT
>Ga0256828_1001203_pt1 | contig 16425 bp, 16 predicted proteins | sample CV88metaG_FD_185993 | JGI IMG/M metagenome (GOLD analysis project Ga0256828, IMG submission 185993) | Hydrothermal vent microbial communities from East Pacific Rise, Pacific Ocean - CV88 | ecosystem: Environmental > Aquatic > Marine > Hydrothermal vents | place: Pacific Ocean: East Pacific Rise...
CAATCTACATCGGCACAGGGAATGGTTTGAGCCATTGGAATATCTACAAACTCTTCACCTTCTGCCTCTTCTAAATCATCAAAGTTACAAGCTTTCCCATCTTTTAACTTTGCATTTTTTTTAGAAGCATCTTGAGCTTGAATTTTGATTTCAGGAACAACTTCAATTTTTTTATCTTTTTTCTCTATTTTAAGAGCTTTAGCTTTTTCTAGCTTTGCTTTCTCTACTTTAAGAGCTTCTGTTTTTGAAGCATCCGCATAAGCAGAGGATGTTAATGTTAACAAGGCTACGGCACTCAGTGTTAAATATTTTGAAATGATATGTTTCATCTCTATTCCTTTGTAATGAATTGGTTTAAAAAAGTAAAAAATAATAATTTAACATTTTATTTAATAAATTTGCATTATAAAATGTAAAAAATAGAAAATAAATGTTAAACTAAACAATACTTTTAAGATAATCATAATACACTATTAATAATTAAATATAGGAGAGGATAAGAATGAATAAAGTTACACTTTTTATGTTATTGCCAGTTATAATGGTCGCAGGAGAATTAAAAGATACCCTACTTAAAGCTAAGAGGGAGCATAAGCCAATAATGGTTTACGTAAAAGCTCAAGAGTGTCAATATTGTGAGAAGATGAAAAAAACTACATTAAGCGATGAAACGGTTAAAGAGAACATTAGTGATTTTTTATTTGTTGTTGCAGATAAAAACAGTGCTGATGCAAAAAAATATCTTCCATCAACACGATATACACCAACAGTATATTTTATCTCATCAAAATTTAAAGTGGTTAATACCGTAAAAGGTTATCTCGGAAAAGATGATTTTAATTTATGGGTAGATGATAGTAAAATTAAATTAGGAATGAACTCTACTAAGAAAGCCGTAGAGACTGTCTCTACAACAAAGAGTGATGTTTGGATGTATGATATTGAGTCAGCTAAAGATTATGCAAAGCAGACAGGTAAACAGTTAATGATTTATGTTGATAAAGCCAGTTCTAAATGGTCTAGAAAGATGAGAAAAAAGACTTTTACGGAAGAGAAGGTTGCAAAGGCTTTGGATGATTTTGTTTGGGTAAAAGTTCAAAAAGATAGTTCAGAGGCATTAAAATATGGTTTAAATCCTAAATATGCACCAAGTGTCTATTTTATGAGAGCAGATGGAACAGCATTGGCAACTGCTGAAGGTTATTTTGCTCCAGAAAACTTTTTGAAATGGATTGATTACGCGAAATCTAAAATTTAATTAAAAGTTCTTTTTAGATAAGGGTCTCTTAGAGATTAGCCCTTATCTATCTGTTTATATGCCTGTATTACAGCTTTCAATATTCCCACTTTTAATACCTTTTCTAAACCACTCGACTCTTTGAGCTGATGAACCATGTGTAAACGCATCTGGAACAATATATCCTTGAGCCTGTTTTTGTAATGTATCATCACCAATAGCAGATGCTGCTTGAAGTGCCTCTTCTATGTCGCCTTCTTCTAAAATATTAAATCTTTTATGTGCGTGGTTTGCCCATACTCCAGCATAACAGTCTGCTTGAAGCTCTACAAGTACTTGTAGTTTATTTGCTTTGGTTTGTCCCTGTACCTGTTGTTTCATCTTTTGAACTTTATTTAATGTTCCTTGCATATTTTGAATATGGTGTCCTATTTCATGAGCCAATACATAGGCTTGTGCAAAATCTCCAGAGGAGTTATGTCTGGTTGCTAACTCTTGAAAGAAACCTAAATCAAGATAGACTTTTTCATCAGCAGGACAGTAAAATGGACCCATCTGTGCAGAAGCATGACCACATCCACTTGTTGTTGAACCTCGGTAAAGTACCATTTTAGGTTCTCTATATCTTGAACCATGTGCTTTATATATCTCTTTCCAAACCTCTTCTGTATCATGTAGAACGGTTGATATAAAACGGGCTTGTTTATCATCCAGTTTTTTATTAACTTGAGTGGTTGCACCTCCTGTACCATTAACCATAGACATAGGATTAAAACCTGACATATAGGCAAATGCACCTAACCCTATTATTGCCCAACCAAATTTTGTTTTAAGAAGAGGTTTTACCAGTGGCCATAAAAACATTAGTGTCCCCATTGATGGCATTCCACGACCACCTCCTGCTCCACCAATTGGATTTCCTCCACCATCTCTTCTATCTTCTACATTATTGCTCTGTTCACGGTCTTCCCATCTCATCTACAATGCTCCTTTAATTTTTATAAATTATACCACAAGTAAAATTTGACTACAATATTAATAATTGTTTTATATTAGGAGTTCTATGTGTCATTAGCTTTAGCAAGAAAGTACCGTCCAATATCTTTTGATAGTTTAATTGGTCAAGAGGCTGTTTCACAAACACTCTCTTTGGCATTGGATAGTGATAGACTATCACATGCTTATCTCTTTTCAGGTTTAAGAGGTTCAGGTAAAACCTCTACAGCACGTATTTTTGCAAAAGCTTTATTATGTGAAAAAGGAACAACTTCTCATCCTTGTGAAACTTGTTCTCATTGTATTATGGCAAATGAGTCACGCCATATGGATATTATAGAGATGGATGCTGCCTCAAATCGAAAGATAGATGATATTCGTGAATTGATAGAGCATACAAAATATAAACCCTCTATGGCTCGATATAAGATTTTCATTATTGATGAGGTTCATATGTTGACAAAAGAGGCATTTAATGCCTTACTGAAAACGCTGGAAGAACCTCCTGCATTTGTTAAATTTATTTTGGCAACGACTGACCCTTTAAAGCTACCTGCTACAATTCTTAGTAGAACACAGCATTTTAGATTTAAAAAAATCTCTCAAAAGGTGTTGGTGCAACATTTGGCACATATTTTACATTTAGAAGGGGTTGAATTTGAACAAAATGCTTTAGAGGTTATTGCTCGTTCAGGAGCAGGAAGTGTTAGAGACTCTTTAACCCTACTTGACCAAGCAATTGTCTATTCTAAAAATTTTATTGATATTGCTACGGTTACCAGTATGTTGGGTATTATTGAACCTTCAATTTTGGAAAATTTATTAAAGACTATTTTTGAAAGAGATGAGGTAAAAATTTTAGAGTTTATTAAAGAGGCAAGTGCATTTGAATCTGAGATGGTTATTAATGAGCTGATGTTTTATCTTAAGGATATTCTTTTAAGTGGTTCTCATCAGATTACTCCCATGATTATTGAAAGATTCTTTAGGATTTTAGCAGATTCTAAAAGTTTGTTAAATATGGGAAGTGATGGAGAGTTTGTCTTATCTTTAACACTTTTTAAGATGATGGAAGCTTTAGAGATTAAAGATATAGACAGTATGATACGCTCTTTAGAAAAAGAGTTGTCTGGTGTTGAGATAAAAAATGATGTAAGGCAAGAGAAGATAGAGGTGCTACAACCCTCTATTTCAAAAAAGTTAGAATCTACTACTACGCCCTCTAAAATAGAAGTTTTTATTCCAAAAAAAGAAGAGAAATTAGTAGAAAAGATTGAGAAACCAGATAGAGGTATAAAGCTTTTTGAAGAGTTGATTCTTAAATTATATGATCGTAATTATGAATTAGGAGAGTGTTTTAAAAAATATATTCTCTATAACTCTTTTGATTCTAATCAGCTAACATGGGAGTCATCAGCTTCTGGTGAAGCAAAAGTTTTACTTAGAAACAGTTGGGGGTTGATTCGTCTTTTTGTTCAAGAGATTTTTGGAGTTGAAACCAAAATTAAAAATATTGCTAAGGAGTTACCCTCCAGAGTAGAGACAGAGAGTACTCCTATTGTTTTAAATCAAAATAGTGAAATGTTTGTTGAACCCATTTCTATGATAGAGGATGAGTTGTTAAATGAGCCAATGATGGATAATCTTGAGAGTGAGATGTTTATGAGTAACTCTTGTGTTGCTCCCGAAGATGGTGGTGTTGAGTCGGCAAAAGAGAAAGATGAACGAACCATTTTAGATGAACCAATGGTGGCAAAAGCATTAGAACTTTTTGCACCTAAAAAAGTTAGAGTTAAACGAAAGGGATAATAGATGTTACTTGCAGATATAGGAAATAGTAGAGTACATATTTATGATGGATATAGTGTTGTTCATTTAACTCATGATGAAGCTATTAAACAATACTCAGATAAGAAGATGTTTTATATAACTGTTAAGCATCAATTAAAGTATAAATTAGATTTTTTAAATAATTGGACAAATATCTCTTATAAAATTATTTTACCCAATGAGTATACTACCATGGGTATTGATAGAAAGGCACTCTGTTTGTCGCGTGAAGATGGTATTTTTGTAAGTGCAGGTTCTGCCATTACTGTAGATATTGTGGAGCAGGGGGTTTATATTGGAGGTTTTTTACTTTTGGGTTTAAGAGCTTATATTGATGCTTATGCTTCTATCTCTCCAGCTTTGGCTACAGAACTAAATAGAGATATTTCATTAGAGCAGTTACCCCAAACAACTAAAGATGGGATAAGCTATGGTATAATTTCATCTATAAAAATGCTCATAGAAAAACATCAATCAGATAAAAAGCTCTATATATCAGGTGGAGATGGAGAGTTTCTCTCCTCTTTTTTTGAGAATGCTATTTTTGATGAGACATTAATCTTTCAGGGCATGAAAAACGCATTACAAAAGGTATAAAATATGTTAACAGTGGCACTTCCAAAAGGAAGAATTGCAGAAGAGACTTTGGAGATTTTTTCTGAAATATTTGGTGGAGAGTTCAAGTTCGAGGGGCGAGAGCTTATTATGGAAGTGGGAAATTTTCGTTTTTTAAATGTACGAAACCAAGATGTACCAACCTATGTTGAGCATGGTTCAGCCGATATTGGTGTGGTTGGATTGGATGTAATTACTGAAAAAGAGCTAGATATTGTAAAGCTTTTAGATATGCAGATGGGTAAATGTAAAGTCTCTATTGGAATTAGAAATGAAGATGAGTTAGATTGGAGCAAACCTAATATAAAGATAGCTACCAAAATGGTTAATATTACGGAACAGTATTTTGCACAAAAAGCTGTAGGTGTTGAAATTATTAAGCTTTATGGTTCTATTGAACTTGCTCCTTTGGTTGGATTGGCTGATGCGATTGTTGATATTGTAGAGACAGGTGCAACCATGAGAGAGAATGGATTAAAAGTTGCAGAAGATATTATGGACTCATCGGTTCATTTAATTGCCAATAAGAACTCATACTATGCTAAAAAAGATGAGGTTCTTTCACTTTATGAAAAAATAAATAAGGTGGTGCAAAGCCGTGTCTAGTGGTGGGCTTGATATTTATGCTTTAGCAGAGGATATGTTGGACATTCATGAAGTTACACCAATTTTAAATGAGTACTATTTCGAGACATTAAAAAAGTTAAAATTTAAAACTCTGTTGGATGTCGGTTGTGGCTCTGGTGGATTTTTAAAAGAGTTGTCATTTAAATATCCTGAGGTTTATAGTATGGGAATTGACCTTAGTTCTGTAATGGTAAAAAATAGCAAGGCTAAGGGGTTGAACGCTCACTGTATAGATTTGTGTAAAGTTACTGAAAAATTTGATGTTATTACAGCTATTTTTGATATGGTTAACTATCTTGACGAGAAGCAGTTAAGGCGTTTTTTATCGTGTATTGAAGAGCGTTTAGAGAAGGGTGGTCATTTTATCTGTGATATAAATACTCTTTATGCGTTTAAAGTGGTGGCATCGGGTAGTTTTATAAAAGATGTTGGGGAACGTTTTTTAACAATAGATAGTGATTATATTGAAGAGGATGGAGTCTATTATATGGATTTTACCCTTTTTTCAAAAGAGGGTGAATCTTTTAGTAAAATACAAGATAGTATTACTCAATATTATCATAAGGTGGAAAAATTAAAGAAGTTAACAAAAATGAAACTTGTTTTAAAAACACCTATTGCTATTTATGGAAATACTACAGAGAAGTTTTATTTGGTATTTAAAAAGTAGTAGTTGATTCTCTTTGTTCCCATATTTGGTATGGGAACTAGAAAAATCTATTTTTTCTCTTTTATGATAACTTTTGCATACATACCAGGAAAGATATTTTTATCTCCCTTATCAAAAGATATACGCATCTGAATTTTATGGGTCATTGGGTTTGCATCTGGAACAATTGCTTTTATTGTTCCAATTGTTTTGTACTTAATTGATGGAATATTAACAATAAGTTTCTCTCCAACATTAACCATGGCAATAATACTCTCTGATACAGAGACGTGAACTTCTAAAGATTCAGTATCTGTGAGCATAATGGTTAACATCCCAGGCATAACCATATCACCTGGTTTAATATTTCTTCGTACAACAACACCATCTGATGGTGCTTTCATTTTTAGATAATTAAAAATTGTTGCCATCTGTTTGGCTTTAATCGCTGCTTGATTAACCATGACTTGTGCTGAATCTAACATGGCAGAGACATTCTCTGCTTGAGCTGATAAATCATCAATATCTGTCATTGGTATATTTTTACGGTTTTTGAGATGATTTTTTCGGTTGTTGATGTTCTCTAAACGTTTTCTCCAAAATTCAACCACAATTTTTGATTGTTCCAACATTAAATCTGCTTGAGATTTCATAATATCAAACTCTGCAGACTCCATCTCATAAAGTTCATCTTCTCGTTTGACTCTATCTCCTACTTTTACAAATACTTTTTTAATATAACCCATATATCTACTACCAATCATCTTTTGACCATCAGAGACAACAGTACCTGTAATGGTGATGTCGTCTGCTTGTAGATTCATGATGAGTAAAAAAGTTACAATTAATACTTTTTTCATCTGCTTCCTTTTTTCATCTTCTATAAAATTACCATTTACGTAAGTTAATATGACATTTTAGACACTGTTGAGTAATTTTACTGTATGCTTGAAGTGCTTGTTTGGGATCACCTGACTCGAAACGCTCTTCTATATCTTCTGCTTTTTTTACAATTTTCTTTTTTATCTTATTTGTCATCTTTAAACTGTTGTTTAACCACTTCTCATAAATGTCTGTATTTTCAACTTCAGATTTAATCGGACGTACCTTTTTTATGGTCTCTTTAAGGGTTTTTGTGCCATCTTTGACAATATCAATATTGTTGTAGAAGAAGCCCATTTGAATGTCTTGCATTGCTTGTGCCATCTTTTGCATATCCAAAATTCTGTCGGCTTGATTGTAAGTTGTTGCTGAAGAAAAAGTTGCTACTATTGTAGGTATGACTAGTAATTTTTTCATATCTATTTTATCCTTTTTTGTAAGTTATTACTCTTATTGTAACAGATTATCTTTAGATATTATCTTTAAATTATCAATTCAAAAATTATTCATTGCTTTGATAAACATTATATGTTTTAATTATTTTTTTTTATATCGTTTAAGTATAGTTTCAAATAATACTTGATAGAATCCACTCATAAACAAACTTAAAAGGACTTCCCCTATGAAAAAAATCGTAATTATAAGTGCAATCACAGCAGCAATGTTAACAACAGCATCAGCAGACTTCTCTTTTGGAGATATGTTTAAAGATATGAAAGATGCAGCTACATCTATGAGTAAAGATGCTAAAGATTCTGTTGCGTCAATGAAAGATGGTGCGGTTGAAACTTCTAAGTCAGCAGAGAGAACAGTAACAAATGTAAGCTCTGATATGAAAGACTCTTCTGTTAAAGTATCTGATGATTTAAAAACAGCTGAACTTGCAACTTCTAAAGATAGCAGAGATTCAGTAGTTGAATTAGCAGAAGATACAAAAGACTCTATTACAAATACAACAAAAGATTTGAAAGACTCTTCAACCATCGCTTCTAAAGATATGAAAGATTCTGCAATTGCTGTATCTAAAGATGTTAATGATGCTACAAAGACTATCTCTAATGATACAACTAAAAATGTAACAACTGTCTCTAATGACACTACCTCTTCAGTTAAAACAGTATCTAATGATACTAAAGAGTCTGTAAAAACAGTATCTAATGACACAAATGATGCTACAAAAACAGTTTCGAATGATACAAGAGACTCTGTAAAAACTGTTTCTAAGGATTCTGCTGATACTGCAAAAACAGCTTCAAATGATACAAGAGATTCTGTAAAAACAGTATCTAATGACTCTGCTGATACTGCAAAATCAGTTTCAGATGATGCAAATGATGCTTCTAATACAGTAAGTACAAATGCAAGTACAACAACAAAAACAGCAACAACAAATGTTAAAGATGCTGTTGAAGAGAAAAAATAATCTAATTATTTTCCTCTTTCTTAGAGCTGTTTTTTAACAGCTCTAACCACTACTTATAAATAAATTCTTTTCCTATTTTTATCTTTTTTACTCTATATTTTTAACTTTTTTTTTATTTCTATAAATCTTCTACTCTTATTTACTTTTTAATTATAATAATTAATTATATAGTTAATTATTATATTTTTGTTTTATTATATAAAAAATAGTTATTAATTTATATTTATTAAGTTTTAAAAATTATATTACTAAAAATTATTATTTTAAGTATTTGTTTAAAAAGTTCATGTTAGAATTCAAAAAATAAAGATTAAAGGATTGTGATGAATAAACTTATACTAATTTCTGCTATTACAGCAACAATGTTAACTACTGCAACTGCAGATTTCTCTTTTGGAGATATGTTTAAAGATATGAAGGATGCAACGACTTCTATGAGTAAAGATGCTAAAGATTCTGTTGCTTCAATGAAAGATGGTGCAGTTGAAACTTCTAAATCAGCAGAAAGAACCATTACCAATGTAAGCAGTGATGCGAAAGATTCAGCAGTAAAAGTTTCAGATGATTTAAAGACAGCAGAAGTTAATACTACTGGACATCTTTCAAGTTCTGTAACAGAGCTTGGAGCAGATACTAAAGACTCAATTAAAAGCACAACAACAGATCTTAAAGATTCTGCAACAATTGCTTCTAAAGATATGAAAGATTCTACAGTAACTCTTGCTAATGATGTTACTAAGTCAGTAAAAATAGTTTCTACTGACAATAGTAAAAATATAAAAACTATCTCTAATGATGCTTCTAAATCAGTAAAAACGGTTTCTAACGATTTAAATAGTTCTGTAGTTACAGTTTCTAATGATAGCAAAGATTCAGTGAAAACAGTTTCTAGTGATAGTAAAGATTCTGTAAAAACAGTTTCTAACGATGTTTCAGATAGTGCAAAAACAGCATCTAATGATTCTGCTGACTCTGTAAAAACAATTTCTAATGATAGTCGAGATTCTGTAAAAAAGGTTTCTGATAATACAAATGACACCCTAAAGACATCAACGACTGATGCAACAATAACAACCAAAATTATCTCTAATAATCTTAAAGATAGTGCTGATTCTGTAGATAAAAAGTAGATAAAAGTTTATCACAATAACTCTAGAGCCATACAGTTTTTATTATGGCTCTCTCTTCTCTATTTAATGTAAGCAGTAACCTTTCGTAGCTTTATTCTTTTCTCTGTAAAAATAACTAATCTATCTTTATCATGTTTATCAAAAAATGTTATTATAGTTATAATAACACCACAAAGGGATAATAATGAATTTAAAACATGAAATCATTCAAAAAAGTTCTCTCATGCTTTTGACAATGATACTTTTTTTTCTACCTTCATTACTTCTATCTGAGACAACAAAAAACTTGGCTGTTTTTTATACTTTAGATGGAAATGCAGAGGCTAAATATAATAAAATTGTAGCAGAAGAGTTACCAAAACTTGGATTTAACTCAGCCGATCCACACCATAGAGTTAATGATCAATATAAAAGTAAATATGGATCTACAACATTGGATGTATTGAGCTTCTTACCTGTAGTTAATGATGCCAATGTTATGCCTCTTTTTAATATTGATCCTCGTTTAGCAGGATTTGCACCATTTAATATGCTTATTCATAAGAAATTGGATGAGAAAGTAACTCATGTTGGTCATTTAACTCCTGAAGCAATGTTGAATATTTTAGGCATCTCTGATAAAGAGGTAAGAGAGAAGTTTATTGCTTCATTTAAGCCTCTTGATGATTTATTGGATAAAGAGTTTGGAAAAGATAAAAAGAGTTATAAAACTTATACCTCTTTATCTAAAGATAACATGTTAAATTTTGAGTATACTTTTGAACGACCAGAAGATATGGATGATTTTGTTGATGAGTTTCAAAATAAGTTCGAGATGAGTTTTATTAACAAAGAGTATCTGATTGCAGGTTTTCATGATTTTAAATCAACAGACGAAGGCGAAGAGGCTTTAGAAGCATTTGATATTTTTTGGGGTTACTCTTTGTGTCATCTTGAGTACTCATACAATATGTTTGATAATAAGGGTGCAAGACCAGATGCTGGACTTTTTGCTCCATGTACCATGTATATGTATGTAAAAAAAGATAGTAATAAATTGGTGATTGGTATGCCAAAACTTATTAATATTATGGATACATTAGGGGTTAAAGAGTCTTCACGAGTGGCATTGGTTCAAAAACTTGATAGAGAGATTCCTGAAATTTTAACAGCGTTTGGAATGAAAGCTGTTGAGAATGTCAACCCTTTAAAAGAGACTCCTAAAGAGAAGTTTAATACAGCTGTAATAGCATTATCTTTAGCAAAAACAGCAGAGAAAATTTTAGAGCCAAAGAAAGAAGAGGTAGCTGTTGAAGTTAAAAAAGAGACTTTAGAGAAGAAAGCTCCTGTTGAGAAAAAAGAGATTCATACAAAGAGCAATGGAAATGTTGTTCATATTGAATTACCAAAAGTTCCCAAAGTTCCAACTGTAATAGAGCTAAAGACAGATGGTAACTCTGCAACAACCAATTTGGATCGTTCTATTAAGTTTTCTAAACGTATTCCACCAAACTATTTAACCAGTGCTGAACGTTATGGTAAAGATGGAAAAGGTGCTAAGTCAACACAACAGAAAGGAAAAGTTGGTGAGGTTAACAAAGGAAGAATCTCTGCCTATTTAAGAGCTGACCTTATTGATGTTGAAACGGCTATTAAAAAGTTAAAAAATGCAGGATTTGAAGTTTTAACTGCTTTTCCTCTAAATAAAAAGAAAAAACTTATCTCTATTGTATTTACCAATGCTCAATTGAAAAAGATGGCATCAAAAACCAATAGAGGTTTTATTGGGACATTAAGATTGTTAATTGACCCTAAAAATAAGCAAATTAGTATTACTAACCCATTATATTTAGGTAAAGCAATGCTTCAAGATGATTATGATGAAACTGTTGCCAAAGAGATTTTAGCCTTAATTACAAAAGAGTTTCCTAATGTTAGAAACTCTATGGATAAGTTAAAATATCAACTTTTACCAAAATATCAATTTATGGATGGTATGCCATACTATAAAGATATGGAAGTGATAGCTCGTGGAGATGATTTATTAGCAAAACTTGAGAAGAAAAAGAATAAAAAGAAAGTTGTTTTTAAATTAAAATTAGAGAATGGCTCAACACTTATTGGGGTTAAACTTTCGAAACGAACGAGTAAATTTCCTAAACGAATTGGTACAAATAATGCAGGAATGTTACCTTATCCAATTCTTATTGAAAATGGAGAAGCTAAAATACTTGAGCCTAAATATTATTTGGCATTAATGTATCCACAGTTGACAATGGAAGAGTTTATGACCATTGCTACTATTCCAGGAGCAATTATAAAAGATTGTACGAAGGTATTTAGATAACAGAAGATGGTTGGATTTTACCAACCATTATGAGGTAAACTCTCTTTTTTAAGGGAGTTTGATATATAGACTATTTTTTACCTGCTTTTTTATCTTTTAAAAGAGCAAGTTGCATGTCATGTAAAAGTGCCTCTTTTTGATAAAGTTTGACTTTCTCTTCTGCAATCTCTTTTGCTAATGTTGCTAGATTTATCTCCATCTCTTCAATAGTGACTTTATTTTCTGATGCAGTTAGTGTCTGAGTTGTTGCTAAAATTATTCCACATGCGATTATTTTAATTGTTCTATTCATTCTACGGTTTTCCTTGAAAAATATTTTGTTTTATTGATTTAAAGTGATGCTTTAGCTTTTTCTAAAGCTTTTATTACTTGGTCAATATTTGATTTTGGAATATGTACTTTCCAGTCAGGTTCATCAGTATCAGTTTTAAGGCTAATGCCTATACTTACAACACTTTCACTTTTAGGTCCATAGGGTTGAGCTATGGTGCTAACACTAATTTTCCCTTTAGTTCCTGCCAGAGTCATCTCATCAATTGGGCTTACTGTTCCACTCATGATATTCCTTTTATGTTGGATTTAACATAAGATTATATCATGATTTAACATAATAAAAAAGTAATTTCTATTTTACTTTTATCATATAAAAGTCTTTAGGTCTTTTGTAACTGTCACTCTCACCTACAATAACTACGGCACCATCTGAAGTACGTGTAATGCCATGAGCAATGTCTTTATTTCGTTCTCCATAAACTTTTGACCATATTAATTTGCCTTTGGGGTCAAGTGCTAAAAGGTAGTTATCAAAGTCCCCTTTTCCCATTGAGTTTGTTTTTCCTGCAACAAGATAGTTTCCATCTTTGGTCATGGTTACAGCATTACCCTCATCGTAGTATTTAAATCCATAAATTTTAAACCATATAAGTTTTCCATCTTTATTAAAATACATTACCGCCAAATCAGTCTGTTGTGAGTAGTATGAACGTGTAGATCCTGTAGCAACAATACCTCCATCGGGAGTAGGGGTTACTGCATTTAGAATATCATCTTCTTGTTGTCCTAAAGTTTTTGCCCATATTTTTTTACCTTGCTGGTTAAGTTTCATTAAAAAGAAGTCTGAATCTCCTGAACGGTTCACCTCTCTTGCTCCTACCATCATAAAGTTTCCATCGGCTGTTCTTGTTAAAGATTTTGCTTCATCATTTAGTTTTCCACCAATGGTTCGTTTTGAAATTTCATTTCCATTTTTATCTAAAAGGATAATATATATATCTTTGTAGCCTTTTTTAGAGAATGATTCTGTATCACCAACAACCATTACACCACCATTGTTCATCCCTGCAATACCACCAGCATATTCATCTCTATTCCCACCAAAAGATTTTTCCCAAAGAAGCTCTCCATCAAGTGAAAGCTTGGCTACATATAAATCTTTATCTGCGTTATCATTAAATGATTTTCCTGAACCTAAAATAAGAAGATTTCCATCTTTCGCACGGGTAATAGCCACCCCTTGGTCTTGTTTTTTACCTCCTAAAAGTTTACGCCACCTTGTTGATCCATCAGCTGTGATTCGTGTTACACAGATGTCTGAACGTTGAGCATTAAATGATTTACATGTTCCAATAACGGCGTTATCTCCATTTTCTAACATCACAACACCATTGGCAATATCATCATCCTCACCACCATATATCTTTTGCCAAACAGTTTCAAACGCAGGTTTAGGATTTTTCTGTTCGATTTTTTTTGTATCTGCAGAGAGATAGGAGCTTAATAATACCGATGCTAAAAGTAGTTTACTACATCTTTTTATCATGGTTTTTCCTTATGAATTTATTTAATTACTGATTCTATTATACTCTATCTTTGATTTGTTTTTTAGATGATTGATGGTTTTTTATATAAATATTGCTTATGCTTTATCTATTGTGTAACTTAAAAAACCATATAAGAAGAGGAAATATGACTTTAAAAAAGAAGAAGATAATTTTTTATAATAACTTTTAAGAAGAGTATGCTTTTATTTCTTGAATGATTTTTTCAATTTTTTCCATCTTTACCTCTTTATTGTATACGATGTAAAATTTATGGTACATATAATGTCCTTTAATTCGAGAGATAAAAAGTCTTTTAGATTTAACTTCATCTTCTATTGCAAGAGATGAGACAATGGTGATGGTTGGATGCTCTTTATTAGGTCTAGCCCATCGTACACTTTGAATAGAAGCTGTTGTGTTTCCTACTTTAGATATAGAGTAAAAATCTTGATGTTTAATATCAAATTTATCAAATAGTGTATGAATCAATTTGCTAATAGGAGAGGTGTCATGATGACAAATAAGTTTATAGTTAAGAAGCTCTTTTTTATCTATAAAAGCTGGAAGTTCTACATTTGAGCATATAACCATCTCATCTTCTATCCACTCTTCTGCAACAACATCTTTATGAAAGGTTGGAGTCTCTATCATGCCTAAAATAAGCTCTCCTGTATTAATTTTCTCTACAACATCAATACAGTTACTAATTTGAACATTTATTTGAGCATTATGTACCCTGTTAATATTTTCATTGAGTTCTCCTGGTAGAATATATGAACCAATGATGTATGTTGTCCCCAGTTGAAAAGAGTCTGTCTCAAGAGTCGTTATCATTATTTTAGCCTATAATATATTTTGTTTGAAATTAAACTTCTATCTTAATTAGATAGAGGTCACAGTGAAATATTTTGATTCTCTTAACGGAAGATATGTTTAAAAAAATAGACATATCTTAAGTTGAAAAATAGGATTTTAAATCCTATTTTTTCTTATCCATAGCACTTGCATTATCCATAAGTACAGGAACAAACAGAAGTGATACAAATACAGCAGCAACTGTTCCAGAGATAAGTGCAACACCCAATCCACCAAAAATTGGATCTCCTGCAAGTAGGGCTGAACCTAAAATAATTGCTACAGCTGTTAATAAAATAGGTGTAGCTCTGGTTGCAGATGCCAGTGCAATAGCACGTTTCTTCTCTATTCCTTCATTATTAATTAGACCCATTGCAAAATCTATAAGTAGGAGAGAGTTTCTTGATGAAATTCCCATAAGGGCAATAAATCCAATTAAGGATGTTGCTGTTAGGAAAAATGTCTGCTCTGTAAATAAATCTGCTACCCAGTGACCCAAGATAACCCCAATAAGTGATAGGAATGAACCAATTAGAATAATTCCACTGAGTGCAAAACTTTTGTAATAGATAACCAACAGGAAGAAAATTAAAACCAAAGCAGAGATAAAGGCTGCACCCAAATCTCTAAAGGTATCAAGTGTTACTTTCATCTCTCCATCCCAACGCAATAGGAACTCTTCTCCTGTCTGTTTATCGGTTAGTTCAAGGTCAAACATATAGGTTGAGAATGGTGCATTTTTTACTTCATAATTTTTTTCAAAATACTCTACCATTTTTGCTCGGGCATCTAAAAGAGGATAAACCTGTGAAACCATATCTGTTTCAGCAATAACATTAATCATTCGTCTTAAATCTTTGTGCATAATGGTTGGTGTTGATTTTACTGGAACAATGGTGACTATCTCTGTTAGAGGAACCATCATCCCCATTTTATTCATTAGGTTAAGTGATGCCAGTTTTGATTGAATAGCATCTTTACTATGACTGCTTAACTCTTTTGTCTCTTTACTTAATACTAAAAATATAGGTATCTGTACAGAACGATTGGCTGAGTTTTTAGTAGCAATTGCCATTCCTTCAAACGCTAGGTAGAGAATGTTGTTTACCTGTTCTATTCCCAATCCAGAACGTGCAATCTTCTCTATATCTGGAATGAGTTTAAATTTATCATAAATATCATCAGCCATAATATCAACATCTACCAAATCTTTAGTATTGGCTAAAATATTGGCAACCTCTACAGAAAGTTCTCTAGTTTGTTCAATATTTTCTCCGTGAATCTCTACAACAATTTGTGCTAAAGTAGGGGGACCAGATGGTTGTTCTACCAGCTTAATAACTGTTCCTGGAACAATTGGTTCACAATTGTTTTTTAAGATAGGTCGTAGTCGTCCTGTCATTAGAAATGATGGCTCATCTCTATCATGTGCAGGTGTTAAGTTAACTGAGATTTCAGCAACATTTTCTGTTCGCTTCATCATTGAACCTTTAACCAATCCAGCATAATCTAAAGGAATACCTTGACCATAAAAGAGCGACATATTTAAAATCTCTTTCTCTTTTCTTAGCACATCTGTAATACAGCTTGTAACCTCTCTTGTCTGTTCAATTGAACTGCCTGTTGGTGTATCAACGTAGATGGAATAGGTTGCGGCACTTTTACCAGGTAACATTCTTGCCAGTACTCCACCTGATGGAAACATAAGTAGTGAGGCAAAAAATGCCACAGCTGTTAGAATAATAACCAATAATTTCCTGATTCTACTTGTTAAAATCCAATAGATAAAAGTTTCAAGTTTTTTCATCTATTCTCCTCCCTTTGATGGTTCATTTTTATCTTGCTTGTCCTTATGCTCTGGTTTTTTTAAGAGCTTTAAACTTAAGTATGGTGTAAATATATAGGCAACAACCAATGAAGCAAAAAGTGCTACAGGTACATTATATGGAATTGGTTTCATAAAAGAACCCATCATTCCTCCAACAAATGCCATCGGTACCATGGTCATAATAATAGCAAGTGTTGCAATATTGGT